>JGI24708J26588_10000270_pt1 | contig 41826 bp, 32 predicted proteins | sample BioPla1DNA2_FD_26588 | JGI IMG/M metagenome (IMG submission 26588) | reverse complement strand
GCTTTTTCAAAGGCTTCATCCCCCCAAGGATACCAATCTACAGGATTGTGAGCATGCTGCAATAAATAAGGAGATTTTTCGTTTATTAATCTATTGGCTGCTTTATGATTTGTCATTGGACGCAACCTCCTAATAATTCTATTTTATATATATTTATTACTTACCAAGTACCACATCACTATATAATGGCAGGAAAATTATATAGCTTAGTATTGAATTATCGCAGATCAAAAAGGAGATTTTCTTATATTTATAACGAGGTGGCAAATGCCCTCTACTTCTATAAAGTGATTATGCACCAGGTAAGAGGTATTAATAAAATTCAATTTATTGTATAATTTACTTATGGTTTTTTTACAAGACCTATTCATAATACCTGTACTAAATGGAAGGCAGAGTCACAATATGAAGAGAACCAGAATAGTAATATTAATCTCTTATGTACTATATTGGCCATACCAGGATGCAGCGGAAAAAACTCTTTCGATCCAAGAAGTCCTGTCATCATTACATTATGGCATAATTACGGCGGTCAGATGGAAAAATCCATGAATGATCTAGTAGAGGAATTTAATCGAACTGTAGGTAACGAGCAGGGTATTATTATTAATATCACCTCTGTGTCCAGCTCCTCTGCCCTCTATGAGAAAATTGTGGCAGCTGCAGAAGGTAATCCTGGTGCCTCTCCCCTTCCGAACATTACAACCGGATATCCTAAATCGGCCTATGCTCTTATTAAGAATGATAAGCTTGTAGACTTAAAGGAATATTTTTCGGAAAGTGAGCTGGATGAATACCTGCCTCAGTTTATAGCCGAAGGAACTATATCGGATAAACTGGCTGTTCTCCCCACAGCCAAATCTACCGAGGTTCTTTTTCTCAACAAAACCCTCTTTGACAGCTTTTCTGCTGCCACAGGAATAAGCATTGATCAGCTTACCACCTTTGAAGGAATTTCGGAAGCGGCAATAAAATACTATGAATGGACAGATTCACAAACCCCTGATATTCCTGGCGACGGGAAGGCATTTTATACTGCAGATTCCTGGTTTAACACAGCTCAGGTGGGAATGAATCAGTTAGGTGATGATTTCATTGTAAATGAAACCCTTAATTTATCCCGAAATTATAAAAGGATATGGGATTCATATTTTGAAGCTGCCGTAAAGGGTGGTATCGTTGTTTATGACGGTTATTCCTCGGATCTTGCTAAGACCGGTGATATTGTCTGTTCAATAGGTTCCACTGCCGGAATTCTATTTTACGGTAGTACTATAACATATCCGGATAATACCATAGAAAATGTTGAATATGAAATTCTTCCCTATCCTGTATTTGAAGGCGGTAATAAGGCGGCAATACAGCGTGGTGGTGGTATGATTGTAACTAAATCAACAAAAGAAAAAGAGTATGCCTCTGCTGTATTTTTAAAATGGTTTACCACACCGGAGCAAAATATGAGATTTATCTCCGAGACAGGCTATATCCCTGTTACAAAGAGAGCCTTTGAAACAGTAATTGATGATTATATTAATAAAGCTGAAAATGATAACATTAAAAAGCTGCTTAAAACTGCATTAACTATGTATAATGAATATGAATTTTATATCCCTCCGATTTTTGATGACTTTGATAATATAGAAAAGACTTATACCGACAGGCTTAAATCTGCAGCTATTAATGCCAGGAAGGAATATCTCTCCCTCCTGACTGAACGAAATTCTGACCAAGCATATGAAGAAGTATACAATAGAGCCTTTGAGGATTTTGTCGGACTCTATGAAAGCCATCAATAATTCATACATTAATCAATCCCGACACACTGCTGATTATCATATGCTTTGCACTATATTTCGCAGAAAAACATAAGAGGTGAATCAATCTGGACATAAAAAAAGCTTTGAAGTATATACCTAATCTATTTAGCAGGATAAAAAGGCTGGGTATAGAAGGCAGATCACTACGCCGGCGCCTCATTGTATTCTCTGCTCTTTTTGTAGTAACCTTCTTAATAGCTGTTTTTGCAATATTATTAATCTCAGGCGTTTTTAATATAGGAAATAAGGAAACAAAAGTATTATTTGAAAATGAGCTTAATCATATAGCCCATGACATTTATAACGATTATGGCAGTATTTCGATTAAGAGCGTAGATCTGGCCAAAGCAATTAATAAAAGTATAGAAAATAAGTTGGAAAATTTGAATATTAAAGCCGATGATTTAAAGAATCATCCAGAAAAATATAATGAGCTTCTTGAATCCGAATGTGAGACATTAATTACCGCATTATTACGGACAAAAAGCAGTGGTGTTTTTATTATCCTTGATGGGACCATTAACCCTAAGCTTCCAAATTCGGAGTATTCAAAGGCCGGCATTTACATACGAAATATGGANCCTAATGTTGTAAACCTTGAATCACCCTATTTACATATGCTCCGTGGCTCAACTCAAATAGCAAAAAACCATGATATCCTGATTCATTCACAATGGGCAATGGAGTTTAATATTGAAGGGGCAGACTATTTTACCAAAGCCATCGACGTTGCAAAAACAAACAAATCCCTGCCCCTATCCAAGCTATATTATTGGTGCTCAAATATGGCCTTGCCTGATACCAGCGACAAGGTCATGTTATGTTCGGTTCCATTGATTTCCTCCGACGGGACAGTATACGGTGTCTGTGGCTTTGAAGTGAGCACCCTNCTTTTTAAATTATCCTACACCCCTGATACTTCTGTTGCAAACACGGCTTTCTGCCTGCTCTCAAGAGCAGAAGATAACACCATTGATTGTTCCTCGGCTTTTATGGCGGCTCAGTACTCGGCAGTGGCAAGAAATGAGCTAACTAATGCCAAACTAAGATGCCATGAATACCAAAATTCTCTTAATAGATACCACAGCCCATCCAATCAGTTTATGGGTATTCACAAAAATCTGACTCTTTATCCGAAGGACTCTCCTTATAACAATGAAGAGTGGATTGTAAGTCTGATGATCCCGTTAAAGGATTATGAAAATACAATTAGCAGTATAAATTACAGGCTTGTATTAATCTTCTCGATACTGTTTATTGTGGGTATTCTGGCATCATTTTTGTTCAGTAAAATATATCTTAAACCAATAACTGAAACTATTACAAAAGTGAAGCAGTCAAACCCCTCAGAGATTGAAAAGACAAATATTCTTGAAATCGACGACCTTTTAGAATTCCTCGCCCGGCAGGATGATAAAGAAGAAGCAACTGTTAAGAAAAACAAAAGCCCCGCTTCCGGTTTTCAAGATACAAGTATGTTTAGAATGTTTCTTAAAAACATTGATACCCTGTCCCCTGCCGAGCGGACCGTGTTCAACCTTTATATGGAAGGGTATACAGGAAAAGAAATAGCCGAAAAGCTTTATTTAAGCATAAATACAATAAAAACTCATAACAAGAGAATATATGAAAAAATGAATGTATCCTCCCGAAATGAGCTTATGGTGTATATTAATATGATGAAAGAAATTGAATCAAAGAAAAAACCGGACTGAAGAGTAAATAATGATACCACCACTTTTGTCGTAGTATCATTATNATATTTTATACTTAATTTTAAATAACTATAAGAATTCCAACAGGGTATTCATGAACTCCTGCTCCATTCTAACAAGCTTTTTAGCCATATTTATGCTCTCTTCAGATGCCGCCTTATATTTATTAATATACTTGCTTACTGATTTAATTCCCATATTACAGCCATCTATCATTATGTCAGCAATTTTATGGGTATCATTGTTCAACAACAGTTTCATTTCTGTGCTGATCCATGAAAATGCTTTAGCCGCAACCTGTGGATCCTTCTCCTGCGCATCATTTTCATTTAGCATCTGATGGCATTCATCACCAAGCTTGATATGCTTATCATTATATTCATCAATAATTCTCATAAGCTTATCATTAGTAATATAAGGCTTCACCTGCTCCATACTATTGGTTGCAGATTTACACCCGGAATTTAATTCTCTTAAAAGAAAAATGGTATCTTCATTCATAGCAATAATCCTTTCATTTAGTTTTCTTTAGCTTTAAACTATCCAAACAATGAATAGTTATTACTATGGGTACTTTATCCGGGATATATTAATATAATACAAGTTCTTTATGCAAATATAAGGACANTATGGAGTATCATTCCTGCACCTTGAAATAACCTCTGTAAATGGTAAACTAAATATATATATTATTAAGAACCCATTATGCGGGTTTTGGATNAAAATAACTAGAATAAAGGGATAAAAACTATGAAATCAGCTTATGAACAAAATCTTGAAAAGACTCTATTTTCAATGCTTAGCGGTGAAGCTCTGGAAGTGGCACGCTTAATTTGTAATGATGAAGAAATCCATGAATGGCAGGAACTCTCTAATACCGTATCTATCAGGCGGCTTGGCTATAATGATCATGGCCCTGTTCATATGCGCAAGGTTTCAATTAATGCCATGAGTATGTTTAATATACTTATTGAGGCTGGCATTAAACCAAATTTGGTAAAAGAGGATACCGGCTCTTATGAAGATAGTCGCATTGCTGTTCTGCTGGCTGCTTTTCTCCATGATATCGGCATGGCCATCGGCCGAGCTAATCATGAGATGAGCTCTTTTATTCTATCGGAAAGAATAATTGATCGGATTCTTAAAGCTGTTTTTCCCAAACAACTGGATCGCCGGATTGCAATTAAGAGTGTTGCACTTGAAGGAATCATCGGACACATGACTTATCATGCCATCACTTCTTTGGAGGCCGGAATTATTCTGGTTGCTGATGGATGTGACATGGAAAAGGGGCGCTCACGGATTCCAATGCTTATAAACCAAGAGTCTCGTGTTGGGGATATACATAAGTATTCTTCCTCCTCGGTGGAATCAGTCACCATTTCTAAAGGAACCGAAAAGCCAATTAAAATATCTGTTGAAATGACAGCATCGGTTGGATTTTTCCAGGTCGAAGAAATCNTGATAGGCAAAATTATGGCAAGTACCATAAAAGAGTTTATTGAGCTATATGCCAATGTAATCGGCCGCGATACAAAACGGTATTTATAATCAGTTTATCGCTAATTGTTAACCATAACATTTTATTGGTTGACAATACCCCCATCCTTCATGTATATTATTGATAGCATAAAGCATGAACAGTTTTTTTCATGCTTTTATTATAGAAATATACTACGAAGGGATCTACTTTTATGAAAGACAAACCCGGAATCTATCAGATGGCAATAATCGGAGTAATGACAGCAATAATATGTATTCTTGGCCCACTGTCCATTCCCATTGGTCTTGTTCCTGTTTCTTTAACCAACCTTGCTATTCTTTTTGCTCTTTATGTTCTTGGAATGAAAAAAGGAACATTAAGCTGTATATTATATTTGCTGATTGGATTAATCGGATTGCCTGTATTTTCTGGATTTTCAAGCGGCCCCGGTAAACTCCTGGGCCCTACAGGTGGATACTTGATTGGATTTATCTTTATGGCGTTGATATCGGGATTTTTCATTGATAAATATATTAATAAATGGTATCTGTGCTTTATTGGGATGATATTGGGTACTCTTGTCTTATATACCTTTGGAACGGCCTGGCTGGCTTACCAAGCCAATATGTCGGCTAAAGCCGCTCTTATAGCAGGGGTACTTCCCTTTATCCCCGGTGATATAGCTAAAATAGCCGTAGTGGCTGTATTTGGTCCTAAAATTCGAAACAGACTTATTTGGGGCAAGTAATCGGATTGGTGCATGCAAGTAATTGGCTCTCCCTTTTCAAAAGAAAAGAATTGATCACACCGTGTTCACATATTCTGGTGTGATCAAAAGAAAAACATATTTTATAAAGCCTCACTGACTGCACCAACACCAATCCGGTCAGTTCCCGTCATAGCACCTTTTGCACATCATATACCGAATTTTGCACTAACCAGTTCTGTGGGAAGTACTGATTAATTGTCCAATAGCTCAGTCCGCCAAGTCTGAATTCATTTGCCAGTGAGAGCTTAGCCAATATACTGCGCGCATCTTCAAACCATACCTCATGCAATCTTCCATTTTCATCATAATAGTTGAAGAACGGTGCCTGAGCCACGGGATCGAAATTAATATATGCACCTACATTATATGCTAGGTTTACTGCACCTACATTTGAGATTGTTTGAGCCGCCGTTCCTTCCACATAGGGTAAGGTCCAGTTATATCCGTAATTCGGTATACCCATAAATATCTTTTCCCGGGGTATTTCTGTCACAGCATAATCCAACACTCTACGCACCTCATTAATTGGAGCCACTGCCATAGGCGGACTATAGGTGTACCCCCATTCATATGTCATTATCACTACATGATCCATCAGTTCGCCATGGACTGCATAATCATGAGCCTCGTATAGTGTTCCCTCTTGCTCTGCAGATATCTTTGGAGCCAGAGCACTTACAAGTATGTATCCCATAGGTCGTAATCTTGCAACTAATCTCCTTAAGAAATTATTATAGTTTTCTCTGTCGCTTGGATAGATATATTCGAAGTCAATTGCAAGCCCGTGGTAGTTCTTTTCCCGCATAATACTAACTATATTATTAATCAGTGTATTCTGAATTGACTGGCTTCCAAGTATAGTGCTTGCCAAATCGCTATCAAAGCCACCCTCATCTCCTATGTTGGTTATGACCATGATAGGAGCGACACTTTCCGATCTTGCTGCCTGAATCAGCGGTATATCCTGAATACTGTCAAGGCTTCCATCTTCGTTTACCTCATAGCTGAATACGCTTAAGTATGTGAGACTAGGCAGTGTTTTCCTAAGAGTTTCCATATTAATGTTCGGGAAAGCATATCCATTAACCTCAATAGGTCCGAAATTGATTCTGCCAGGCGGAATAGTAATTTGTTGCCCGACATAAACCCTTGAAGGATCAGTAATTTGTGGATTTGCCGCAATTATTTCACTTATTGGCACCTGATATTCCAGTGCTATAAGATAAAGCGATTCTCCAGGCCTTACAATATGCTCCCTGCTACTGTAAAGAATGACTAAAGTCTGTCCCGGAACTAATTGGGAAGGATTTTGCAACTCATTGTCCTCGACTATTTTCTGCCATGGTACGCCGTATAAAACTGCGATTGAATAAACGCTTTCACCAGGTTTTACAACATGAATGTCCATTGGTTTCGCCCTCCAAACTGATTATAAGAAATCTTTGACTAAATATAGTGATAATATCTGTTAATTTAAGATATGCAGATTATTACAGATTTGTTTTTAATGGTTTTTTAACGAATAAATATAGATTTTCATAAGTCATTGGTGTAAAATTGATTACTAAGAGGAGGCTGTTATTATGGAATTAAAAATTGAATTGACCAAAAATCCGAAAAAGAAGCCTGATACTGATATCTTAGGCTTTGGTAAATATTTTTCGGACCATATGTTTATTATGGATTATTCTGAAGACAAAGGTTGGCATGATGCCAGAATAGTCCCTTATGACACTATCAGCTATGAGCCTGCAATTATGGTTTTTCATTATGGTCAGGCTATTTTTGAAGGACTAAAGGCATATAAGGCCAAGGGAGAAGTGGTATTATTCAGACCTGATGAGAATTTCAAGCGTCTAAATAATTCCTGTGAAGCTTTATGCATTCCTAAAATTGATGTGCAATTTGCTATAGACTCATTAAAGAAACTTGTCGACATTGACAGGGATTGGGTTCCCGATTCTCCAGGAACATCACTTTACATTCGTCCTTTTATTATAGCAACAGAGCCCCATGTCGGCGTACATCCATCATCAAATTATCAGTTTATAATTATTACAGGTCCTGTTGGAGCATATTACAAGGAAGGAATTAATCCTGTTAAGATATATGTCGAGCAAAAATATGTGCGTGCAGTAAAAGGTGGATTGGGTGAAGCAAAGGCAAGTGCAAACTACGCTGCAAGCTTAAAGGCTCAGCAAGAAGCTGCTGAAAAAGGCTATACTCAGGTATTATGGCTCGATGGAGTTGAAAGAAAATACATCGAAGAAGTAGGAACAATGAATGTTTTCTTTGTACTGGGTAATGAAATTGTTACACCTGCTCTTAACGGTAGCATCCTTCCCGGAATTACAAGAAAATCATGTCTGGAGCTTCTTCGCTCATGGGGTCTAAATGTTTCTGAAAGAAAAATTTCTATTCAGGAGATCTATGAAGCCCATGAAAAAGGCCAGCTTAAGGAAGCCTTTGGAACCGGTACAGCAGCAGTCATCTCCCCTATTGGTGAGCTTTGCTGGAATGATAAGTGCATTACTCTCAGCGATGGACAAATCGGTGAGATATCCCAGTCTCTTTACGATAATCTCACAGGTATCCAATACACTGATGTTGCAGATCCTTTTGGTTGGGTTGTTAAGGTTTAATGTTTAATTAAAATCAAAAGCTAATCTTTAGAGGCGGATGGACACTGTTCCATCCGCTTCTTATTAACAGAAAGGCTGTCAGAAAAAATCAACTTTCAATCTTCCTTGCAAAAAATAATATTTAGCACTTGAAATCATCTGATATTCATACTATAATATAATTCGTCGTTGCGGATTGGTGTAACGGTAGCACGACTGACTCTGGCTCAGTTTGTTAGGGTTCAAATCCTTAATCCGCAGCCAACACACAAAAGCCGGTTTCTGCCATAGAACCGGCTTTTTCATTTTCTATTTCTTTTAATAAAAAGAGAAACATTACCTGCAAAATTTATATGTACCACTACTGTGAGCATGGCAGATTGCAACTGCCAATGCATCGGCAGCATCATCTGGCTTTGGGATTTTTTCGAGGTTCAGGAGCACCTTAACCATTTGCTGTACCTGCTCTTTTTTTGCTCTNCCATATCCTACCACTGCCTGCTTGACCTGAAGAGGAGTATACTCATAAACATCTATTCCGGCTTTTGCTGCAGTCAGAAGTGCTACTCCCCTACCATGACCTACCTTGATGGCGGTCTTTACATTGGTGTTGAAAAATAATTCCTCCACAGCCATAACCTCAGGCCTGTATTTTTCCAGTAGCTCTTCTATAGCATCGAACAGTATTAAAAGCCTTTTCGACAGCTCAATATCAGCCGCTGTTCTCAAAACACCCACATCTACCATTGAAAATTTATTCCCTGTATAATCTAGAATCCCAAAACCGGTTATTGCAAAACCGGGATCTATTCCAATTATCCTCATCACCATATATGCATAAGATCAAGGACAGATATACTCCTAATAATCAGCCTGAAATCAGCATCTCCTTTAATTTTTAATAATAGGATATTTAGATTATATATGTCCTAAGCTCATTTTACAAATTAATCGTACAATATGCTTCAAATATAATAGACAATGCTCTATAGTTTAGAAATTTATTTTTTATCAGTATAACCTTTTACCTGTATTAGTTATTGGTATATAATAATAATTGTTTGTACGAGCTATTGCATAAATATTCACNCTCATGTATAATTATAACGATAATTTAATTACCATACTTATTTTTTGTTTTCGCTGACGGGTTAGACCGTTATTAAAATAATATAATCTATTTAACAATGATAGGAGAGATTGATAATGAGTAAAGAAAAAATAGTTCTGGCATATTCAGGAGGTCTTGATACATCTATAATTATTCCATGGCTTAAGGAAAACTATGATGCAGAAGTTATAGCTATGGCTGCCGATGTTGGTCAGGGCGAAGAACTGGAGCCGTTAAATGAAAAGGCTATAAAATCAGGTGCCAGCAAAATATATATAGAGGATTTAACAGAAGAATTTATTACTGATTATATCTTCCCTACAATTAAAGCCGGTGCTGTTTATGAGGGCAAATATTTGTTGGGAACTTCTTTTGCAAGACCAATTATTGCAAAGCGCTTGGTTGAGATTGCTGAAAAAGAAGGTGCAACAGCTATTGCCCATGGTTCTACCGGAAAAGGAAATGACCAGGTGCGTTTTGAGCTTACAGTAAAGGCCCTTGCACCCCAGCTTAAAATAATAGCTCCTTGGAGAATCTGGGATATTCGTTCAAGAGAAGATGCTATAGATTATGCTAACGAGAGAAATATTCCTATTCCTGTTAGCAAGAGCTCAAATTACAGCCGTGATAAGAACATCTGGCACTTAAGCCATGAGGGATCTGAACTGGAAAACCCGGCNAATGAACCAATTTATGACAGACTCCTGCAATTATCAGTAACCCCTGAAAATGCACCTGATACCCCTACCTATATTGATATCGATTTTGAAAAAGGTATCCCTGTAAAGGTTAATGGTCAAAAAATGGGTCCTGTAGAGTTNTTGACATACCTTAATAAGGTCGGCGGAGAAAATGGTATTGGTATTATTGATATAGTTGAAAATAGACTAGTTGGTATGAAGTCCAGAGGCGTTTATGAAACTCCGGGCGGAACCATTCTCTATGCNGCTCATCAGGAGCTTGAAAACCTTACCATTGACAGAGATACTGCACACTATAAGACACTTGTGTCCCAACGTTTTGCTGAACTTGTATACTATGGTCAATGGTTCACACCTCTTCGTGAGGCTCTTTCAGCTTTCGTTGACTCAACACAGAAGTATGTTACAGGTAATGTTAAGCTCAAGCTTTACAAGGGAAATATCATTCCTGCAGGTACAACTTCCCCCTATTCACTATTTAGTGAGGAGCTATGTACCTTTGGTGAAGATAATGTATATAATCAAAAGGATGCTGAGGGCTTTATCAATTTATTTGGCCTGCCACTAACAGTTCAGGCTAATATGAAAAAGCTTAATGATATTAAGGACTAATTAATTACTAATCAAACTTTCTTAAACAATCAAGCATATGATCAAATTAAATAACCAGCTGATGTTGTAGTCAGCTGGTTATAAATCTACAAATGCAGTTTGTCAGATGTAAAGACAAATAATAATATTAAATTATGGAGGCATACATATGAAGCTTTGGGGAGGCCGTTTTTCTAAGAATACAGATGAATTAATGGATGATTTTAACTCTTCAATACATTTTGACAGCAGGATGTATAGACAGGATNTTTTGGGAAGTGCTGCCCATGTTAAGATGCTTGGGACAACTGGAATAATCCCTCAAAGCGATGCTGACCTTATATATAAGACCTTATTTGAGATTCTTGATGATATTGAGAATGGTAAGATTGAATTCGAGGTTTCTGCCGAGGATATTCATATGAATATAGAGACCATTCTCATATCCCGTATCGGTGATGTAGGAAAGCGCCTGCACACAGGAAGAAGCCGAAATGATCAGGTGGCTCTGGATATTCGTATGTATCTGAAGGATGAATGCGTGAAGATTAAGGATAAGCTTAAGACTTTATTATTGACATTAATTAAGCTTTCTGAAGAGAATCTTGATACTATAATGCCGGGCTATACACATCTTCAAAGGGCTCAGCCTATCACCTTAGCCCATCATCTGATGGCATATTTCCAAATGTTCAGAAGGGATATCGAGCGCCTNGACGACTGCGTTAAACGCATAAATATCATGCCCCTGGGCTCTGGAGCCCTTGCAGGTACTACCTATCCTTTAGACAGGCAAATGGTGGCCTCAGAGCTCAAATTTGATGCTATTTCAGAGAACAGTCTGGATTCTGTCAGCGACAGAGATTTCGCAATAGAACTTGCATCCTGTCTTTCAATTGTTATGATGCATTTATCGCGCTTTAGCGAAGAAATTATTCTCTGGTGCACAAGTGAGTTCTCATTTATTGAGCTTGACGATGCTTACAGCACCGGATCATCAATAATGCCTCAAAAGAAAAACCCCGATGTAGCTGAACTGGTCCGTGGAAAAACAGGCCGTGTTTATGGCAGCCTTATTTCACTCTTAACAATGATGAAAGGTCTTCCCCTTGCCTATAACAAGGATATGCAGGAGGACAAGGAGGCCATATTTAATGCAATTGATACAGTGAATCTCTGTCTCCCTATTTTTACTAAAATGCTTGATACAATGAGAATTAAAAAGGATAATATGAAGAACTCGGCTAAAGGCGGCTTTACAAATGCAACTGATATGGCCGATTATCTGGTGAAAAAGGGCATCCCCTTCAGAGACGCCCATGAAATTATCGGACGAATGGTTTCATATTGCTTAGATAAGAACATAAGCATTGATAATCTGTCCATGGATGAGTTTAAATCCTTTTCTTCACTTATTGAAGAAGATGTTTACACAGCAATTTGCTTAGAAACCTGTGTTAATGAAAGAAAGACTCCCGGCGGCCCTTCAAAGATAAGCGTAATGTCTCAAATAGACAATGGNCGAGTTTTTATCAATAGTCTTAAAGCGTGAAGCAAGCGTGAAGCTTCATTTGTAATAATTATATTATAAAAGCCTCGATTCTGTTATCGAGGCTTTTTAGTAAGGTTTTACCTTCTTATCTAAAGCTTTGCCCATGCTTTGCCAGGAGTTTCTGATCTTGGCCCGCATATCATGGTCAAACGTACTCTCGACAACACTATTCAATCGTTTCCTCATTGCATAATATTCTTTGACATCAAACTCTTCTTTTTGCAGGAGTTCTTCCATTTCATCCAGCCAACTAATAAGATACTGCTTACCCATGTAATCGCCAGTGATCTTTTTTCTTAAATGGGCTACAACAAGCTTAACAGCCTTTTTCTTGACTAACTCTTCCTCAGTTGGCGTATTAATATCCTTAGCTAATGACATAATGCTCCCTCCCTTCAAATTAAATAAAATTATTTAAGCAAGCAAATATGTTATTTAATTTCCATAAAACAAAATGACACCATTNCACTAGACCCACAAACCGATTTAATAAAAAAATATATAAAAAACAAACTGCCGGTTTTGGAACAGAATAATGCCTATCTTCTTATTGCAACTGGAAACTATACTTCTATATTACATCATTTCACCACATAAATCAATGTTTCCCAAAGTNCGTATAACTAATCATATGGAAATATAGCTTAACTTATGCCTAAATCAAGGTTTGTTTCAGGCATAAGATTAAGGCATTAGANTAAGGTATTAATATGTAACGAGAGTTTTCCCGTTGAGCCTTTCTTCTAAGATATTACCGGCCTTATCGGAAGGAACAACAATGGTATCAGGATCTCCATCACTCACAAACATACGGGTTTGTGTCATTTTAGGAAGCCACCATGTAAGATCACACTCTACTGCAACTCTCCCCTGTGCTCTGATCCTTGCTACATACCCGTTATTATAGTTCTTGCTTATAGATGCTGGCGCAGGATTTGCTCCTACAGCCATAATGCTTTTATTCTCATACTCGACACCATTATAGCTGCCCTTTTCAAGGAACACCTTTAAATCATCATTTACAGGCACATGTCCATATGGCAGCGCCAATGAGTAAAACTCTAAATTGGGTATAATTTCATAGGCCTTTTCCTGATTTTTGCCCAGGCTCTCTTGAATTTTATCGGAAAAATTATTTACGGGTTCGGAATATTTAACATGGCCCCAAGTGTGATTTCCAAGTTCAAAGCCTTGAGCCAAAAGAATCTCGAAACGCTCCTTCAAGGTTCCTGCACCTTCAAAGGTCTTATCCCCTTTATCCATATTAACATAGAACATGGCATGCTGGCCGAAATCAGGGTGCTTTTCATTAAAGGCCATAAGAATTCCTGCTGCAGATTTAGGATTTACCTTGAGCTCACCATTTTCTTCAATAAGGTTAAACTGACCCGCGGTTCCATCATCAAAGGTGAAAACCATAGGCATTGTGCCTGCAGGAACAGAGATATTGCACTCAATATAATCAGACATGCTGATAAGCCTGAAGCCCGAATCATACAAGGTCTGGAGCAGAGCCTCAAATTCTGCAAAGGTGGTAGTATATTCCTTTTCAGTGTTTTCCTCATAGGCTTCTATAAGGCTGTGGAACATAACTATAGGTATTTCACCTGATTCATTTGGCCCAAAAGCCTCATAATCGGTTCTGATTACGAGGTTATCTCTGGGATCTTTTGGTGCTTTGGTTTCCTCAGGGTCTTCAACTGGTTCTGGAGACGCAGTCTGTGCAGGCTCATTTGTCTGACCTGGAGGCTCAGATATATTTGAATCTGTTGGTGCTGGTGATGGACTTTCCTTTACTAAGCCTAGCCTATCACGATTTAAAGCTAAACCCACAATCAGCACAGTTATAATTAATACTAATAAAACAGTAAAAAATCTCTTCTTATTGAGCTTTCTCTTTTGCATTTAATTACGCCTTTCATCATTTGATACAGATATTATAGTACACTGGTTGTTTAAAAACAACATAGCTTTTAGTACTAATTACGGGTAAATTTATACTTATTTATGCCTTTTTTTGAAAACCTGTCTGCTAGTCTGGAAGATCCTTTATTATAACTCTTACGGCTTTTATTTCTGGTAGCCAGAATATTACCTATCACACCTGTAGTTAAAGCTATTACTGTAAACAATAGGGTGTTGAATGTGAAGCTGATTCTGCCCCCTAATATACTACCTATTATTATGCAGATAAGAATATAAATAAAAGCTGTTAAAAGACTGGACAGAAGACTTTTATCAGGATTAGCCCTAGCAGCAGCATAGCTTCCGAAAAACACACCTAATATGGTGGATGCTATTGCTGACGGAAAAGTATAACTTTCAGGAAAATCAGTAAAACATAGCAGAAGGGATGCCAATAATAAGATTATGAATGTAATAAGAATTGAGATAGCTACTGATTTTAGTATTCCTGATAAATATCCAGTGGCCATTTNGGTACGGTAATTATCTCCCACACCAATTCCCCCAAGAGTCTTGTACTGATTAATAATATTCACAAAAATCCAGTCATAGAACTACATTCTGGTAAGACAGGGGACGGNGGCGTTGTAACCACTTATTGCTATTTAGAATAGAATATATTGAGTTCAAAAGGCATGGGAGGTTTTTTATATGTTCGGATTCAGAGGACGTAACTTTTTTGGTGGCAATTGTGAAGTTCTAATGTTCATTATCCTGTTCCTTCTCCTTTTCTGCAACGGATGTGACGATGACAACAAGTGCTGCGACTAACGGTGTGAGCTATTAATTACAGCCGAAAGGAGGTGCCGTTTATGCGGAATTGTAGAAGAGATAATGACTGCACAATCCTATTCTTTATTCTGATTTTCCTCTGCTTATTCTTTGACAAGGATAACGGCTGCTGTGACTAAAGTTAAAAAGCGGGGGTCCGTGCTTCCCCCGCTCTTTTCATGTCTTATCAATTATTTAGATATATTAATATAAATCTGAATAACTCTGATGTTTACACCAGATCAGTTATTAATAAGGTTTTCATCTTCGCTTTCTTTGTCCTTAATAGCCTTAAAAGAGTTTCTTGCATACATTAACAATGTAAATATGGCCATAAGAACACAACACCACAACAATATGGTTGTTATTTGCTCAGGCACCCTGAACAATGTAAGAATTATGGCAACAAACAATAAAAATGAGGTGAGCTTGCCAAACCACTTACTTGAAGTGTCATACTTCTTCTTTATCAGGTAAATGCTTGCAAGTATCATGGATAGTTCTTTTCCTAATACAAGCCAAAATATTATAGAGGGAATCCATCCTTTTAAAGAAAGAGTAAACAATGCGGCCAGTTGCATCAATTTATCGGCGAGAGGGTCGGCTATCTTCCCAAAGGTGGTTATAAGATCATACTTTCTTGCAAAAAAACCATCAATTATATCTGTAAGTGCTGCAAGCATAAATATTATGATAGCAATAGTAATCTGATTTTCCAACATAAAATATATAAATACCGGTACTGCCAGCATTCTTAAAACCGTAAGAATATTAGGTAGATTTCTAAATATTGTTTTCATAAATTATTTATCTCCCACCATTAGTGTTAATCTATACGTCTTACATAGCAAGAATCTTACTTAGATTAATTAGCTCCTTATCCATTGTTTTACTCATGCTTAATGCTTCAAATAAATCTATATCAACCAGCTTATTATCCCTTAACGCTACTATACGATTCTTTTTGCCTTCAAGCAAGCAATTTACTGCATGAGCCCCCATGCGGCTGCCCATTACTCTGTCGCATACAGTCGGTGTACCGCCTCTTTGAATATATCCAAGGATTGTGGCCCTTGTAACGATTTGAGTTTTTTCTTCTATATATTTGGCAATGTCGACAGCTCCGCCTATCCCCTCTGCAACAATAACAAGATAATGCTTCTTTCCGCGATTTCTTCCCTGTACTATAGGAAGTATAATATCCTCGTCTATATTAAATTCCTCTTCAGGCAGAATAATAGCCTCAGCGCCACCTGCAATGCCACAATTTACGGCTATCCAGCCGGCATTCCGCCCCATAACCTCTAAAACGCTGCATCGTTCATGGGAATATGATGTATCTCTTATCTTGTCTATAGAGTCCAATACTGTATTCATAGCAGTATCATAGCCAATAGTATAATCGGTTGAGCCTATATCATTATCGATTGTTCCTGGTATACCAACGCAATTCATGCCAAGCTCTGCAAGATCCTTCGCCCCTCTAAAAGAGCCATCGCCCCCAATTACAACCAGGGCATCAATGTTAAAAACCTTAGCCATTGACATGGCTTTCTTTAAACCTGCCTCAGTATTAAATTCGGGAGATCTTGCAGTTTGAAGAATTGTGCCTCCCCTTTGAATAATATCTCCCACAGAACGTAGCTGTAACTGTTCAAGATCACCATTTAATAGACCTTCATATCCTTTATATACACCGTAAACATTTANACCGTTATAGATCCCTGCTCTTACTACAGCCCTCACAGCAGCATTCATCCCGGGAGCGTCTCCTCCACTTGTAAGAACAGCTATGTTTTTAATTGTCTGCATTTTTTCCTCCATTAAGTAAGATTATTATACAAGAATAGATTAACAGAATTTCTTGATTTGTACATCATAAAATACCCGTGTAGATTTGACACGGGTATTTTAAAAACCTTTTTCAATGATTATGCCGTGTGCTTCTTCCACTTCGGCTTCGGGTACAGATACTTCAAAATAATCATCTTCTTTTTCTTTCCTGTTTACCGGGTTAATCCTTACCAAGATTCCAGCCTCTTCTAAGACAGATTTTAGATTCTCGGCTATTTCTTTATTCTGTGCCATGTAAACTACCGTCCACATATTACATATGCCCTCCTTGTCTGCTTCCCGACCGAACAACGCCATGATTACGTTCTTCCCCTAATATAAATGGCCGATGTCTGTTCGGTAAACGAAACTATGAGTAAATCTCCTTTATCCAGAATCTCTGTATGATGAAGCTTTGTATCTTTCCGTGTGCAAACCCTATTATATTAACAGTGTTCTAATATGCCTCAACGACAATATAATCTGAATAATATATATTGGACTCATTTTTCCAAGGAATCTCCTCAAAAATATATTATATTATTTTNTAGTAAAGTGCAAGCATTAGTATGGCAGGCTATTTTAGTACTTCACTTTATCAGANCCCAACAGGTCAATCAGCTCACCTATTAATAAATCACTTATATGCACATTAAGCCTTAGTTTAGGCTTAGTAGCTTCATCTATATAAACTAAAGCACGGTCTGTGCCCTGAAAATACTTCATCATAGCAAGAGCTGCATTCCTTTTTGATTCTTCAATTCCCGCATCAAACAAAACCTTTACAGTTCTGGATTTAGTTGATACTCTTCCATTATTCAAGGTTTCATCCTGTCTATAATTATTATTCGATTTTTGCTCATAAACAAAATCATTTCCCAAATTTCCGGTTGGATAATTAATTTGATTATTATCCTGAGCTGATTTATAGCCCTTTGCAGCCCCAGTCATATTTATAGATTCTAACAGACTTATTTTATCGGCTAAAATCTTAGGTTGTTCATCCTCCTTGATTGATATTCTTCCCTCAACAAGTATCTGGCTTTCCTTAGATAAATATTTCGCAAATCTGTCGTAGATATTAGGAAAAACTATGACCTCCATCTGGCCGTATAGATCCTCGACTGTAACAAAGGCCATCATTCTGTTATTCTTTGTGCTTATGGTTTTAATACTGTCAACTATTCCTGCGATACGGACATACTTTCCGTCAGTAAACTGATCCTGATTTGCCTCCCCATCCTCCGAGAGTTCAAACTCATAGGAGAATACAGTTACATGATTTTGAATAATATCAGAATACTCATCTAAGGGATGGCCTGATATATATAAGCCCAGCATTTCCTTTTCCATTGATAACAGAAGCCGGGTATCATATTCATGAATGTCGGGCCACTCAATGTCAGCAAAATTATCGGCCTCGGGAACAGCATCAAANAAAGACATCTGACCGGATAATAATGTTTTTCGCCTTTGGCTGACTCTATCAAGTATTTTTTCGTAGTTTGCAATAAGCCTTGAACGGTAAACCTGAAAAACATCGAATGCTCCACATTTTATCAGGCTTTCGACTGATCTTTTATTGAGCTCCTTCCCTTCCATTCTTTCGCAGAAGTCAATAAAGCTTTTAAATGGACCTTTTTTATTTCTTTCTTCAATTATATTATTAACAACATTTCCACCGAGATTCTTAACAGCAAAAAGACCGAATCTGATAGAATCACTTTTTACAGCGAAGGAGCTTTCACTTTCATTAATATCCGGGGGCAGAACCTGAATGTTCATTTTACGGCATTCCATGACATACTGGCTCACCTTACCCATACTTCCCATGAAGCTGTTTAAGAGCGCTGCCATATATTCAACAGGATAATAATACTTTAACCATGCTGTCTGATATCCTACATAGGCATAGGCCGCAGCATGGGACTTGTTAAAGGCATAGCTGGCAAAGTCAATCATTTCATCAAAAATTACATTTGCAGCCACCTCTGAAACGCCATTTCGTACGGCTCCTGGAATCAACACTTTACCATTCTCATCAACACTTCCATGCACGAAATTCTGGCGTTCTGCATCCATTACATCTTTTTTCTTTTTAGACATGGCACGACGCACCAGGTCACTTCTTCCAAGAGAATAGCCGGCAAGCTCTCTGAAAATCTGCATGACCTGTTCCTGGTAAACCATACATCCGTAGGTTACATTTAAAATCGGCTCTAATTTAGGGGTCAGATATGATACTCCCTCCGGATTGTTCTTGTTACGAAGATATCTTGGAATCTGATCCATAGGCCCAGGTCTGTACAATGATATACCGGCAATAACATCCTCAAGACAATCAGGCATAAGATCCTTCATGAAGTTTGTCATACCCTGGCTTTCAAGCTGAAATACACCGGCTGTTTCACCGTTTCCAATCATCTCGTAGACTTTTTTGTCCTCATAATCTATGCTGTCTATATCAATCTCTTTTCCTGTATGCTGCTTAATAAGATCTACAGCATCTCTTATAACTGTAATTGTTCTAAGAGCTAAAAAGTCCATTTTTAAAAGGCCAAGCTCCTCTAATGTTGTCATTGGAAATTGCGTGGATATTTGACCATCATTGCAATACAAAGGCACAAATTCTGTTAAGGGTTCACTTGATATAACAACACCAGCAGCATGAGTAGAAGCATGCCTTGGCATTCCCTCAAGTGTTTGAGCAGCATCTAAAAGCTCCTTTAATTGAGGATCTGAATTATATAGATTCTTAAGCTCAGGATTTATCTCGATAGCATCTTCAATAGTAATATGCTTTCCAGGTGCCATGGGAATAAGCTTTGCAATCTTGTCAACCTCATTATATGGTATGGCAAGAGCCCTTCCAACATCTCTGACAGCACCCCTTGCCTGCATTGTACCGAATGTAATTATCTGAGCTACATGATCCTCGCCGTATTTGCGGACCACATAGTCAATAACCTCCTGCCTTCTTTCATAGCAGAAATCTATATCTATATCGGGCATTGAAATTCGTTCTGGATTTAAAAACCGTTCAAAAATAAGATCATGCTTTATAGGATCCACATTGGTTATTCCTAGACAGTATGAAATCAAACTACCTGCCGCCGAGCCTCTTCCCGGGCCGACCATAATACCATTATCCTTAGCATACTTAATAAAGTCCCAGACAATAAGGAAATAGTCTACAAATCCCATTTGATCAATAACAGAAAGCTCGTATTCCAGACGCTCCAAAAGCTCTTCATTATTTGAATAACGTTTGTTAAAGCCCTCAACACACAGCTTCCTTAAATACTCAAATGAGGATATGTCTTGTGGTACCTCAAATTTAGGAAGATGGAGATGCCTAAACTCTATCTCAACATTGCAGGCATTTGCAATGTTAACAGTATTCTCTAGAGCCTGTGGATATGCCTTAAAATGCTCCCACATCTCATCCTTGCTCTTAAGATAAAACTCGTCGGTCTCAAACTTTAATCTGTCATCATCATTAATGGTTTTACCAGTCTGAATACAGATTAAGATCTCCTGAGCTTTAGCGTCCTCTCTGTTGATATAATGTATATCATTTGTTGCAACAAGCGGAATACCCGTCTCTTCTGAAAGCTTAATCAATTCAGCGTTTACGAGAATTTGCTCTTCCATATTATTATACTGAAGCTCCAGATAGAAATTACCCTGACCCATAATCCTGTTGAGCTTCAGAGCAAGTTCCTTTGCTCCATTATAATCATTATTCAGGAGCATTTGAGGAATATCTCCCCCAATACAGGCACTTAAGCAGATAAGGCCCTCACTGTATTTTCCCAAGATATTATAGTCAATTCTGGGTTTATAATAGAAGCCGGCAATGTAAGCGACAGACACAAGTCGCATAAGATTCTTGTAGCCCTCGTTATTCTTTGCCAAAAGAATCAGATGCCCCTGATCAGCATCGATTTTTGGATCTTTATCACATATGGTTCTGGTGGCAGTATAAACCTCACAACCCAGAATAGGCTTTATGCCCTCTTTTTTACATTCTTTATAGAAATCAATAACTCCATACATTGAACCGTGATCGGTTATAGCAAGACTGTGCATTTTAAGCTCTTTTGCCCTTTTTACAAGGGGTTTAATCCGGCAGGCACCGTCCAGTAAGCTATATTCACTGTGAAGATGGAGGTGAACAAAATCCTTCAAAGCACATACCCCGGAAAATTCTTTTATAATATTATACCATACTAATCGAGGCTAAAGGTTAACTTCCGACATCTGGAAGTAAGACACAGAACCGTTCCTTGTCTCATGTCTCATGCCATGATAAGTCTGTCTATAAAGTCAATCTTCTGTAATACCTCCTCTTTTCCATCAGGGCTAAGTTGAATTATGTACTTTCCGTTAGAATAGGTAATCTGACCATCGCTGTTGATTGTATAGCCCAGGACCCCCTTCTTGACAGAGTGCATAGTCCCTTTATTATCAAGGCACATAAGCTCCCAGCTTTTTGGGGCAATGCCCGGGTAGGGCTGACCACTGAGTTTATTTTCCTTGTATGTCTTTTCAACATTAATTATATTTTCATTAATTATTATTTCTTTAGGATCCATGGTTTTAGCCTTGGATGGATTAAAGCCCTTTGAGGTAAATGCTTCTCCTGTATGACGCACAGTAAAAAATTCAATGGCTTTACCTATAGCCTTCAAGATTTTAAAGGGAATAGTTATGATTTCTATGAAGGTAGGTTTTTTGTTATGGTTACTTTGATAGGGCCTTTTTATAAAATAAAGATTATTATCCTTGTCTGTCTGTGGTTTAAAACAGTCAAACTCAGGTATTTCAACAATCTCATCAACGGTACAGCGGTCTAAATCCAATTTGTTAATAGATTTAGGCCCCAAAGCTACAAAATTGCCCTGATAATCCCGTCCGATTCCCGCCGAATCATAGTATATAGTCCTCTTTTGGGTTTTACTCCAGACAGGATTGTCGTCCTGTGTATCTCCTTCTGTTATAAAGCTAAAATGCGAATCATCTATATCAAGTAATGCAAGGTTCTTCTCAACACTGGTCTGTCTAACTGACATTACCACCTCACCCGTTTCCCCATGGCAGTCAACACCCGAAAAAGATGCCTTGCTGTCATGCAATATATGACTATCAGGGGTATCGGCATGGTCTAAATGCTTGATGAACACGCCTGAAAAATTCTCAACTGATACAGTATACAACAGTTTGTTCCCATCAGGTAACAATGAAATCCCATTGATGGAACCCCGGATATCCTCCGGGTTTTTTGCCCTTGACCTTTCCTCACGAAAGGCAGCATTTACCCCTTGCATCTTCCATTCATTCTTTTTGATTATTTCTGCAGCGTTTTTTCTGTAGTTTTGAAGATAATCGCTTTCAATTTTACTTACGTCTTGATCTTTAAGAATTCCTATTTTGTCCTTGTCGATTAAGAAGAGCTTTTCCACAATCTAACACCCCAAAATCATTATTATTTACTAAATAATTCTAACATGTGGTAAATAAGTAAGCAACATAAGAGATTCACTCAAACTTCAGTAATTACCCTATGCACCTTAAAATCATAGGGGGTAAATGGAACGGAATCAAGAAGTTGAAATGAATAAGCTATCCCCCAAAATTCCGTATGCTTATCACATAGGGCCAAAAACCTGTCATAATATCCCTTACCGTACCCTAAACGGTTGCCTTCTTTGTCAAATGCTACCCCGGGGACTAGCACCAGATCAATTTTCTTTATGTCTATTGCCTGTTCAGAGGGAGCTGGCTCCATAATGCCGTATTTAGTTTTATTCAGCCCATCAAAAAGATTTCTGACTATGACTGCATCCATCTTTGAATCATTATTAGTCCGTGGAATACATAAGCATCTGCCATTATCTAAAACCCATTGATTTAAGGGCATCACATTGACCTCATTGCCTAATGGCATATAGGAAAAGACTACTCTAGCATCATGAAATTCAGGATAGCTTAAAACATTATTAATAATTTGGGCCGAAGCCTTTTTGATATATCCTTCGTCGAGATTATTTCTTTTTCTGGTAATGTCCTTTCGTATTTGAGCTTTTTCCATAATTATTCCTTTTATGTTATACATCATCTTACCGGGGACAATCTGAATGATCACTTCTTTATCTGATTGTTGGATCTATGATTATATATCATCTTACCGGAAACACTCAGCGAGTTTCCTTCCTTATCTGATAATAGGTTCTATGATTATAAGTATAAGCAATTTGGAGTAAACTTCAACCTTAATAAAGAAAAAAAGAGCCGTCTACCTATAATAGACAGCTCCCATTATAAAAAATATTTATTCGCCTACCTTAGTACCACATTTGGAGCAGAAGGCAGTGTCCTTCGGTACTTCGTTACCACAGTTTGAGCACTTTGTGGAATTTTTTAGTTCAAGAACCTTATCATTAAGTTCGCTTATGACGTCCTCACTTGCTCTGATCTGAGCACATAGTTCTTCATAACCTGTTGTTTCACCAGCTACATAGGCTCTGTAAACTGCTTCACCAATCTTTAAGTAAAGATCTTTTATTTTGTCTTTTTCTGCTCCGATTTGAGAGTTTAGCTTAGTAATCTCGATTGCATCCTTACCTTTTTCAGTAATATTCTTACCAAATCTTTTAATGTCATCCAAAAATGCCATGTACAAAGACCTCCTTATTGAAAGATATTTTATTTGCTTTTCTCTGTATTAAAATACAGCATAGCTCTCTTTCATATTACTATAATACCACAGCTTAATTGTTAATAACATTAGAATCTAATAAGAAATTTCTAATTAAACTGTGATATTAAAGGGTTACAGATAACCGTGCCCAAGCTTTCTTCAAGTTCTATTTGTCAATGCGAAGTATGGCATCATCAGGCAGAGGCTCCATAGGGATTCTTACTACCATTTTCGGATGTGGTGCCACCTCTATGGCATTTCCCTCATTATCATACATTTCATTAACAACAAACTCAAAAACCTGACCTTTAGGCGGCATCACTTCTATAGTATCTCCAAGCCTGAATCTATTCCGCTGCTCAATTATTACCATTTTGTTTTCATTGTCATACCCTTTTACGACACCTACAAAATCATAATTCCGTATATATGAGCTGGTTTTGTAATTGTGATCTTCTGGCCCCGGCTTCTTAAAGAAAAATCCTGTTGTAAAATCGCGGTTACTTACCTTGGATATTTCCTCAAACCATTTTTCATCAATAGTATATGATTCATTATCTACATAGTATGCATCAATTGCATCTCTATATGCCTTTACTACAGTAGCAACATAGAATGAGCTTTTTACACGTCCTTCAATTTTAAAGCTTGTAACACCGCTTGATATAAGCTCCGGGATATGCCTGATCATACATAAATCCTTGGAGTTAAAAATAAAAGTGCCCCTGCTGTCCTCTTGAATAGGGAAATACTCTCCCGGACGCTTTTCCTCCACCAAATGATACTTCCAACGGCAAGGCTGAGCACAATCGCCCATATTGGCATCTCTTCCAACCATATAATTGCTTAATAAGCAGCGCCCTGAATATGATATGCACATGGCCCCATGCACAAAGGCCTCCAACTCCATGTCTTCGGTACAATTATCCCGTATCTGTCTGATATCCGCCAAAGAGAGCTCCCTTGCAAGAACAACTCTTGAAGCCCCGACAGAATGCCAGAATTTCACTGACTCGGTGTTTGTAATATTAGCCTGGGTACTGACATGAATACCAAGCCCAGGAGCAGTTCTTTTAATAATCGAAAGCATGCCCGGATCTGATACTATTACTGCATCTATTCCTGTTGCTGCAGCCCTTTCAACGAAGGAGTCGGCATCCTTTAAATCCTCATTATGGGGTATTATATTCATTGTCAGATAGACCTTTACCCCTCTTTTATGAGCAAAGTCAACCGCTTCTTTAATCTCTTCAAAAGTAAAATTATCGGACGCCGTACGAAGACCAAATTTCTCTCCTGCAAGATATACTGCATCTGCACCGTAAAGTACAGCCATTCTAAGCTTCTCCATGTTCCCTGCTGGAGCAAGAAGCTCAATCTTTTTCATCTAATTCACCTTTCTTAAGGCTGATTGCCATGCCATCGCCTATTGGTATTACTGAGGTTTCAAGCCTTTCATCATGGCAAATCTCATATAAGTATTTTTTTAGATTAACTGCTATAGTACGATGTTTATGAGGTGCGTTTTCTCCTTGAACCACACCCCCTTTATATAAGACATTGTCTGATAATAACAGTCCTTCAGGTCTCAAGAGCCTTACCGCATGCTCCAAATACTCACAATACTGACCTTTGGCTGCATCGAGAAAAATCAAGTCATAGGGGGAATTAATGCATTCCAAGACCTCTGATGCATCGCCTATAATAACTCTGATACGATTATCATAGCCCATTTTCTTGATATTTCTTTTAGCAATTTCAGCAATTTGTTCATCAATTTCAATGGTATCGATTATTCCCGATTTATCCATAGCCTCCAACATGATGGTTGCAGAATAGCCGATTGCAGTACCCACCTCAAGAATTCTTTGAGGCCTTTTAAGCATAACAAGGGTTTTTATGAATGCGGCAGATTCGGGCTGGATAATGGGAATATGATTTTTAAGGGCAAAATCCTCAAGCTCCTTAAGATAACCTGTTTCCCTTTTTATTGTATTTCGTAAAAAATACACTATTTCAGGATAATTAATTCTATCTTCCAACCTCTAACCTCTAACATACGCATTAGTTAAAACCGCTTACCCCATACTTTTGCTGATCTCTGTTATGACCTTCCAGGGTTTCGTTATAAATATTTTCTCCTTCTGGTGTGGCGAAGAAGTAAAAATAGTTTGTCTTTTCTGGGTATAAAGCCGCTTCTATACAGTCAATTCTGGGCGAGCAAATTGGTCCTGGCGGTAAACCGGGATACTTATAGGTGTTATAAGGATGCTCAATCTCCAAATCCTTGAAAAGCACTGCACTGGTTCTTCCTAAGCCCTCATATATCCTTGCATACTGGATAGTGGCATCACACTGAAGAAGCTTTATGTCACTATTAAGACGATTATGGAAAACACTTGATATTTTCTTATAATCGGCAGGATGCACAGCCTCCATTTCTATTAACGATGCCAGGGTTATAACCTCGTCGATTGTCATACCAAGTTCCTCAGCTCTTTCATAGTATTCCTGCTTAAACACCCTGTGGAACTCATTGAGCATTCTGTCGACAAGATCCTGTTCAGTCCACCCCTCATCCATTCTGTAGGTATCGGGGTATAAATAGCCTTCTAAAGGATATTTTCTGCTATCAGTTGCCTTAACATCCTTTAAGAAATTGAATACCTCTGTTTCCCTCTCGGCAATTCTTAAGAATTTGCCTTCATCTATATATCCCTGGGCAGACAAAATAGCAACAGTTTCTATTAACGTTTTGCCCTCAGGAATCATAATATCCTTGGTAGGGTTCTTAAGTGGCTCGCCACTAAACACAACCATAAGGGCATAATAGTTCATATCATGAGAAATAATGAAATTACCCGCCTTATATGCGCTATCAAACCCCATGAATTTCGATAGCAGCTTAAAGAGTTGTGTGTTGTCAATAAACCCTTGCTCTTTGAGCTGCTCGGCAATGTTTACAGCGCTTGACCCTGATGAAACCTTAAACACAACTCCGGTCTGTTCTGTCAGGGGCATCTGTGCCTGAGCAGTTCCTTCAGCAATATAACGATATCCATAGAGGGAGCATGCCATAAACACAACAACACATATCAAAACCAGAATCAAGAATTTTAAAAANAAATAGCGCTTTTTCTTCGGCTTTCTTGTTTTTTTTGATTTTCCNAGCTTTGATTTCTTTTCAACGGGCTTTAATAAGGTATCATTTTTTTGCACTATTCCTCACCTTAGCTCTCTTATCAGAATTCAGAATCTTCTTTCTTAAACGAATAGATGTCGGAGTTATTTCAACAAGCTCATCATCCTCTATAAACTCCAGGCATTGCTCCAGACTCATGTTAATATGGGGAACCAGCTTCAATGCTTCATCTGAGCCCGANGCACGCATATTAGTAACATGCTTCTTCTTACATACATTAATTATTATATCCTCATTTCGGGAAGCAACGCCTACAATCATTCCCTCATACACCGGAACGCCGGAGCCTAAAAACAAGCTTCCCCTTTCCTGTGCATTATATAAACCATAGGTTACTGTTTCGCCGTCTTCCCATGCAACCAATACACCCCGGTTGCGACTCTTTATCTCGCCTTTAAAGGGTTCGTAGCCATAAAAAACATGATTCATTATACCATTTCCCCGAGTATCAGTCAAAAATTCAGAACGATATCCAATAAGACTCCTGGCCGGTATTCTGTAATCGAGGCGCACATAGCCTTGAGCATTGTTGGACATGTTTATCATCTCAGCTTTTCTCTGTCCGAGCTTTTCCATTACATTGCCCAGGTATTCCTCAGGAACATCTATTACAAGACTTTCAACAGGTTCATATATCTGCCCGTCCTTTTCAATGTTAATAACCTCTGGCTTTGAAACCTGAAACTCATACCCCTCTCTTCTCATTGTTTCAATCAAGATGGATAAATGCAGCTCTCCGCGTCCAGAAACCTTATACGCATCTGGAGAGTCAGTCTCTTCAACCCTCATACTCACATTTGTCTCAACCTCACGGAAAAGCCTGTTTCTGATATGCCGTGAGGTGACGTAGGTACCCTCTCTGCCGGCAAAAGGACTGTTATTAACCATAAAGTACATTGATATAGTCGGCTCGTCAATGTCCACAAAGGGGATAGGTTCAGGAAAATCCTTATCACAGATAGTATCCCCGATAGTAATATCAGGAATACCTGATACTGCAATAATATCTCCTACTGTTGCGCTTTCAGTGTCATGTCTTTTAAGGCCAACAAAGTCCTGTAGCATAGAAACTTTAACCTGCTCAACAGCTCCGTCCTTTTTACAGATAACAACCTGCTGATCCCTGTTAATGGTTCCTCTTTCGACACGACCAATTGCAATCCTTCCAATATACTCATCATAATCAAGACTTGAGACCAAAAATTGTAAAGGGGCCTCAACATCACCGATTGGTGCGGGAACATTATTTAGTATTGTTTCAAAAAGTGGATCCATATTATCCGATTCGTCATTCATGCCAAGCTTTGCTATATGATTCTTTGCCGATGTATAAATAACGGGAAAATCAAGCAAATCCTCATCTGCGCCTAAATCTATAAAGAGGTCTAACACCTCATCTATCACCTCGGCAGCTCTCGCTTCCTTCCTGTCAATCTTGTTTACAACCACAATGGGCTTCAAATGAAGGTTTAATGCCTTTCCAAGCACAAATCTGGTCTGAGGCATGGGTCCTTCATATGCATCAACTAATAAGAGTACGCCATCTACCATCTTAAGTACACGCTCAACCTCACCGCCAAAATCGGCATGACCGGGTGTGTCCACAATATTAATCTTATAATCCTTGTAATGTACTGAGGTGTTCTTTGACATAATAGTAATGCCCTTTTCACGCTCTAAATCACCAGAGTCCATTACTCTTTCTACAAGTCTTTCATTGGTTCTGAATACTCCGCTTTGTCTGAGCATTGCGTCCACCAAAGTTGTTTTTCCATGGTCAACATGGGCTATTATTGCTACATTTCGTATTTCATTTCTTGTTGTATTCAATTTTTTTCACCTGCTGTTTCTATAGAGTCAATCCTTTTGTTTACTGAATTATTCTACTTATTGTTGAGCAATGTGTCAAATTAATATGTAATTTGTGTGACATATAAATAGTGGGAGCGTCTACTCCCACCTGACTATCATCATATAATTAATTAATTAAAAAACTATCGGCCAACTTCTTACATTAATTGAATACTATTCGTTCTTAACTTTATCTGACATCCTCTCAAAAGTCATATATATAGATGGGATTACAATCAATGTTACAAGGGTTGATACAGCCAGGCCACCTATAAGAACTACAGCCAGGGGAATCTGAATTTCACTTCCTTCTTTGCCTGTAAGCGCCATGGGGAGCATGCCTAAAATTGTAGTGAGAGTTGTCATCAAAATTGGTCTCAGCCTTAACGGGCCCGATTTTACTATTGCATCGGTTGTGTTCATCCCCTCTTTTTTAAATCTTTTAATACTATCAATAAGAACTATGGCATTATCAACAACAATACCCACCAATAGAATCATGCCAATAAATGCGGGTATGCTTAATGTGTTTCCAGTGATTAACAGAGCCATAAGTGCCCCGGTAAGAGCCAATGGCACAGTCAGCAATATGGTAAATGGATGAATGAGGGATTCAAATTGTGCTGCTAACAACATATAAACTATTATAATTGACAGAATCAGCGCATCAAAAAGCTCATCAAATGATTCTATAAAATCCTTTTGTTGACCGGCATATACATATGAGCAACCAGAAGGAAATTTGTATTCGGCAAAGGCCCTGTCAATATCTGAGGTCACCTTATTTATTGCTCTGCCGTCTAAATCGGCAGTGATTGAAACTGTATTTTTTTGATCATTCCTAAGAATATCGGGAGTGGATTTTTCTTTGGATATATCGGCTAACTCCATCAAAGGAACCGCTACTCCCCTGGGACTATGAATGGAAATGTTCTCAAGATCCTTCAAATTAACTAGATTACTCCCCATGCTCGAGACTACAACATCTATATCCTTACCCCTGTATTCATATCTGGTTGATACTATTCCGTTTACAGCTAAACGAATGGCTTGACCTACCTGAGAAGTGGTCAACCCATATAACAGCGCTTTATCCCTGTCAATTCTGATTAATATCTCTTCTATTTCTTCATCTATGCTGCTTTCGATGTCTCTTATTCCGTCTATGCCTTTTAGAATCCNAATTAAATCACGGGATATCTCCTTTAATACTTCTAATTCATCCCCCATTATTCTTATATCAATCTCACTATAGCCTATTGAAAAGCCCATTACTCTGCTTTCNTCATTTACCTTTATTTTTGCACCAGCTAAGCTGTTGAGATTATTCTTTATATCATTGGCTATCTGATTAACAGGCCTGTTTCTTTTCTCTACACTTCCTACATTTATAGATAATGTAGCCTTCTCTGTTTTTGACCTGTCAAGCACAGAGCCTGAGTTTCCAATTATCATACTGATACCTTCAACCTCAGGAATTTTTTTAATAATTTCCTGGGCCTTAAATGCTGTTTCATGGGTATCTGAAAGAGTACTGCCCTTTGGAAGCTCAATATCAACTGAAATTATGCCTTCATCCATGGCAGGAAAATACTCAAACCCAATTGTAGGCACAGTAATTAGTGAAAGTATCAGTATAATAGCTGCAATAATAATTACTAGCTTTCTTTTTTTCAATGATGCTCTCAGTATTTTTGCATAGCCTTTAGAAACACTTCTGTAAAAGGATTCCCAAATATCAAAAAGCTTTGAAATTGGGTTTACGCGCTTTTTCTTTTGCTTACTATTCTGTTTTTTTACAAGCCTTGTGCTGGGAAGCTTAGATGCCATCATGGGCAAGAATGTTATAGCCACAAGCAAAGAGGCCATGAGGGAAAAAGTAATAATCAGACCCATTTCTTTAAATATCTTGCCTGTCATTCCCTCAACAAATATAATGGGAACAAATACAATTACAGTTGTTAAGGTTGATGCCGTTATCGAGAGCATAACCTCTTTCGTACCATATTCAGCAGCCCTGACATTATCCATACCATCTTCCCGCCATCTGTAGATATTCTCCAATACAACAATAGAATTATCTACCATCATGCCCACGCCCAGGGCAAAGCCTGCAAGAGAAATAAGATTTATATTAATTCCTGAAAAGTACATCAATACTAAGGAGGTTATTATTGATACAGGTATAGACACAGCAATTATCAAGGTTGCACGAATACTTCTTAAGAATAAATAAAGAATAAGAACGGCCAGAATTGCACCTTGAATTGCCGATTCAGTAACAGTATTCAAGGACAGTTCTATATATTTTGAACTGTCATATATAACGCTAAAATCAATTTCCTCATAGGTCTCCTTTAACCTTTCCAGCTCATGTCTTATCTCTTTGCAAACCTCAACGGTGTTTGCATTGCTCATTTTTTGAATTGACAGGTTTAAAGCCGGAGCTCCATTTATATAGCTCTCATTAATCCTTTCCTTCTGATCGAGACTTACAGATGCTATATCCTCCAAAGGCACAATGGTACCCGTATTGGTTGGAACTGAAAGACCTTTAATCTCCTCCAGACTTTTAAATTCTCCGATTNTCTTAATATAAATGGTCATCCCGGCTGTGTCTATACTTCCTCCCGGGATATTAAGATTCTCGGTTCTTATATACTGGGATATATCATTTTCATTCAGCCCATATAGTGCCAGACGCTCAGGAATTAGTTCAATACGCACCTCGGACTCAATTCCACCTGACAACTGGGCAGCAGCTACCCCGTTAATTCTTTCAAACCTGTTAATAATCTGATCTTCAACAATTCGGGTCAGATTTTCTAAATCCATTTCAGAGCCTATGCCCAATTCAAATGTGGATTGAAAATTATTAGGATCAATCCGCAGCACCATGATGTCCTTTACACCCTCTGGTAAATAGGCTTTTGCTAGATCAATCTTCTCCCGAATCTCTAATGCAGCGAAATTCATATCAGTGGAATCATTAAAATAGAGTATGCAAAGGCTGTTCTCACTAGTGGATACGGTTTCAATTGATTTAAGCTCAGAAACTGTAGTCAGAACCTCTTCGAAGGGCTTGGTGATAAGCTGTTCTATTTCCTTTGGCCCTGCCCCATCTAATCTTGCCGTAACAACNGCAACAGGCATGTTTAAATCAGGTAGCAGATCAAGCTTCAGCTTACCAAGGGATACCACCCCTATAATAGCAATTGTAAGGACTATCATAATAACAGCAATGGGCCTGCGTATTGCAATCTTGGGTATACTCATTAAAATGCCTCCTGTGTTATAGTTACAGGATCGTAATGATTTAAATAATGCTGTCCCTTTATAATTAGACGATCACCAGTTTGTAGCCCTTTTGTTATCGCGATTAATTTGTCATTATTGATACCGGTATCTACAAATCTTTTTACTGCCCTGTTATTTTCAACTACAAATACATAACTTCCCGAATCGCTGTTTAGAATTGCGCTTATTGGAGCCAGTACAACATTNTCAAGCTTTTTATCCTGCATATGAACCTTGGCAGTCATTCCGGATTTAATTAGATTATTATGATTAGGAACATCTATTAAGACCTGATATGAGAAGGTTGTCTGATCAATAACCGGGCTTATTTCAGAAATCTGTCCGATAAATGTTCCCGTACCTGCAGCAGGAATCTGAATCTCAATTTTCTGCCCCAGCTTAATCTTATTAATTACATTCTCAGTAACAGAAACTGAAACTTGCACAGTATCAACATCTGCAATTACATAAGGAACCATAGTATTTGAGATTAAAGAGCCTTCCAAAATATCCTTTGCTGCTATTATTCCATCCATCGGAGATTTAACATAAGTATATTTCAGCTGCTCTCTGGCGCTTTCCAATTGGATTTTAAGAGCATCATAAGCTGCCTTTGCCTGTTCAAGCTGCTGATTTGAAGAATTCATTACATCTGCCGAAAGCTGATTGATATATAGATTATAAGCCTTATCTGCAGTTTTTAATGCATTTTTTGCCTGTTCAAACTGATTTTTTACCTGATAAAACTTAATGCTTGTTATTTTGTCCATTTCATATAATAATACAGCAGCGTCATAGACTTTTTTAGCGGCTGTATAATTATGCTCAGCACTTGTCAATGCTGCCNNAAGCTGGTTTTTTTGACTCAGATGTCCACTTCCCATTGCCGATTGAACCTGAGTCTCTGCAAGAGAAATATTTGCACTGGCAACCTTAAGTTGCTCTTCAAGCAATGCTATATTAGCTTCAAGCTCCTTACTGTCAACAGTAAAGAGAGTGTCCCCCCGCTTTACTTTCTGACCTAATTCATAACAGACCTCAGAAACCCTGCCGGGTATTACCGATGCAACATAAGCTATCCTTTTAGGCTTGATTATACCGGTATACTGGGTGCTGCTTTCAATACTGCCTCTTTTAACCGACATAACTATAACGGGCACTCTGTATATATTTTCTTCTTCTCTCTGTTGCGGGCNGGTACAGCCAAAGAAGGATAGAATCAGAACAAGGGAAAATAAACTTAGGATTAATCTGCACCCAAAGTCTTTTTTTGTAAGCATCTTATCTGTCCTCTCAAAATAAATTGAAAATAAGTACTTACATTAAGTATTGATTTTTTTGGGGCAAATTAATCCTATTTTTTAGTTAAAATTTTAGTTTGTAATTATTGGCCATAAATAAACTTGGCAAATGGTGAGTCAGGGCTGATTATGATTGTCGTGTCCTCGTCTATGACTTCTCTGTAAGTTTGCAGAGTCTTCCATAATTCATAAAATTCTGGATCTATATTATATGCTTCAGCATAGATTTTTGATGCCTCAGCGTCACCCTCACCCATCAGTTTCTGAGCCTGTTCATAGGCCTGTGCTTCAATTACGGTAGCTTTATTATTGGCCTCGGCCCTGATTGTCCTGGCCATTTTTTGACCGTCAGCCCTGTACTTTGTAGCAACAGCCACCCGTTCAGATCTCATTTGCTCATAAATACTCGGTTTGGTCTCATCGGGAAATTCTGTTCTCTTAATGCGAATATCAACAATTTCTACACCATAATTTTGAAGCTGCCCGTTTACATAGTCCTCAACATTCTTAAGCATTGAAAACATATAATCCTTATCTGCTATCAATACATGGGCATCAATCCTACCGATTTCTTCCCTCATTTTTGAATATATTACTTCGTCGATTCTCTGATGGGCAGCCCCCTGGGTTCCTATATTAACCATGAAGGTTGCGGGATTTGAAATCCTCCATTGAGCAAAATTGTCAATNAATATTGTCTTTTTATCCAATGTTGTTACTTCCTCAGCAGATGTATCATATGTAATTAACATATTAGTAAAATGCTTTACCTTTTGAATAAAGGGAACCTTAAAGAATAACCCTTTCCCCTGCTGAATCTTTATATTTGCATATCTAGGGTCTTCCCTCAATGCTTGTATGGATGGATCATTAATATCATCCACTATAATGCTGACTATCCTGTCAAACTGAGTCACAACAGCTTGTTGAGTCTCATTAACTGTAAAGGTAAATGATGATACTAGTATAAAGAGAACTATAATTCCTATAATGGTTACAGCCAGACCTTTTAAAAGGCTATTTATATTGGCGGAATTAAAGTTAGAATTCTGTTTTTTCTGATTTTTATACTGCTCTTTAAAATCCTTTATATTATCCATTACTGCCCCTCCTTTTCATCAACACTAATACCGCCCTCCAAGGGGAGNAACCTTAAGGTGTTTCCAGAATCATTCATTATGTAAATCTTTGCATTAGGAAGNACCTCCTGCATAGTTTCAAGATACATCCGAATTCGTGTAACCTGAGGCCCCAGCTGATAGTTTTTATAGACCTGTGTGAAGTTTTCAACATCACCCTTGGCCTCGGAAATACGCTTTTCTTTATATGCGTTTGCCTCGTTCAGCATCTCTTGTACTTTTGCTTCTGCCGCAGGTACTATCTCATTAGCTTCCCTTTTCGCTTCGTTTATGTACCGATTCATGTCCTCCCTAGCCTTGATAACATCATTAAAGGCATCTTCAACCTCTACAGGAGCATAAACAGCCTGTAGTGCTACATTTTTAATGGAAATTCCCATCTGATATTCGTTGCAGATACTCTGCAAATCCTCCTTAATTTCGCTTTGAATAATATCCTTCTGGTCTGTCAGAACATCATCAAGCTTATGGTTTGCAACAACTCTACGAACCGATGACTCAGCCGCCATTTTAAGGGTNTCTATGGCATCANTGACATTGAACACAAAGTCCTTTACATTTGATATTCTGTACTGTATAACAGTTTCAGCATTTACAAGGCTTTCGTCCCCTGTAATCATAAGTGCTTCTGTTGGGACATCGCTAAATGCCGAAGTAGCAGAATCTCCACCTACAGATTCAGTCCGAAAACCAAGCTCGATTGTGCGCAGGGTTTCAGTTTTAACAATGACCACTTCCTGTATAGGATAAGGCAGATGCCAATGTAATCCTGCCTCCTCAATTGTGTCTACATAACGTCCAAACTGCATTAATACAGCTCTTTCACCCCCGTCCGATTTTAGGGTATAAACACCTGTAAGGCACCACAAGCCCACAAGTATTATCAGAACAGGAATGATAAATTTAAGCTTGAAATTTTTCATCTAATACTCTCCTTTTCTTATTGATTATTCTTTTAATTGTCTTTATTAAGATTACTCTCGTATTCCCGATATAGAATCTAAGGCATTTTTAGCAACAACAGAATAGCGTTCCTTCTTATTTTTAATTTTCATAGGCAGGGGATCCATTATTCCGAAGTTAACATTCATAGGCTGAAATTTAGCTGTGGAAGGGTTTGAAATATATCTTGCAAGGGCACCGACCGCAGTATTCCCCGGGAAAACCAGATCCTTCATTTGCTTAAACTGTCTGACAGCATTAATACCAGCAACAAGCCCAGAGGAAACAGACTCCACATATCCCTCAACACCGGTAATCTGACCGGCAAAGAAAATCCTCGGATTCATTCTTAGTCTATAAACATTGTCAAGTAGCTTGGGGGAGTTTATAAAGGTGTTTCTGTGCATAACTCCAAAGCGCTCGAATTCAGCATTTTCCAAGCCGGGTATCATAGAAAATACTCGCTTTTGCTCTCCCCATTTCAAATTGGTTTGAAAGCCCACAAGATTATATAATGTAGCAGCTGTATCATCCTGCCTTAGTTGAACCACAGCATAATGTTCCTTACCTGTTTTTGGATCATTTAAGCCTACAGGTTTTAAAGGTCCGAAGCGCATTGTGTCAACGCCTCTTTTCGCCATTGTTTCAATTGGCATACAGCCCTCAAACACCTTATTCTTTTCGAAGTCCTTAAGCGGTGCTGTTTCAGCATTTATAAGTGCTTCATAGAAGGCCAGATATTGTTCCTTATCCATAGGACAGTTTAAATAATCAGCGTCCCCCTTATTATATCTTGAAGCCTTAAACGAAATATCCAGGTCTATGCTGTCGAGGCGAACAATTGGTGCCGCTGCATCAAAGAAATACAGGCTATTATCACCAATGAGCTGTGATATATACTCTGCAAAGGGATCTGATGTCAGGGGACCNGTNGCAATAATCGTAATCACATCATCACTTAATGACATCACTTCTTCATGAAACACTTTAATATTTGGATTTTCAAATATCCTGTTTGTAACCTCCTGAGAAAAGCTCTCCCTGTCAACTGCTAGGGCGCCTCCGGCGGGAACGCGGGTTTTGTCTGCACACTCCATTATTAAAGAGTCCAGTCGTCTTAACTCCTCTTTTAAAAGACCAACGGCATTTTCCAGCATATNTGATCTAAATGAATTACTACATACAAGCTCTGAAAAAGTATTGCTACGGTGAGCAGGCGATTTTTTATGGGGCTTCATCTCATACAAATGAACTTCAACCCCTCTTTTGGCAATCTGCCAGGCTGCTTCGCATCCGGCCAGTCCCGCACCTATAACATTGATATGATTAGTCATCTTATCTCCTTATAAAGAAATTATTATTTACATAAAATAATCGGACATCGGTATATTTTTTGACACTTTTTAAAGGCATATGTATCTATTATAATATTTTTGAGCTCTATTTAACAGATGAAAGTTGAAATTAAGGGGTTTCATAAGACAAGAATAAGACACGGATACACGGAGCAGTCCTGTTTCAACAGATGAAAGTTGTAATTAAGATGATTGACAAGATAAAGATAAATATAAGGGTAAGGGTAAGACACGGAACCGTTCACTGACTTGTATTTCTCTATGCACATGGTAAAATGATACTATGAAAACTTGAGGTGTACTAAATGAAGGATTCAGGGACAAAAAGAAAACCACTTATACTGCTAATTATTCTGACAATATTAGCTCTTGTTCTATTAGCTTATATTATTAGCGCTCTTAATAAGGAGGACAACAATGGGCAGGCAAATCCTTCCCCTTCTCCAACAGNTGCTCCCACCGCCACTTCTACACCTGAGCTGACTCCCACCAGGGAACCAACATCTGAACCTACACCTGAGCCAACCCCGGAAACAATTAAGGCAACAATTGTATCTGCAGGAGATTGTGTTATTCATGACAAAATTCGTCTGGCTGCAAAGATAGATGGCGAGGATAGCTATGATTTCACCCATATGTTTGAGGATATCAANCCCTTTGTTGAAAAGGCGGATTATGCCCTTATAAGCTATGAGGGTGCTGCAACAAATAAAAGGAATGACTATTCAGGTTATCCTATATTCAACACTCCCCCTGAGATTTTTGATGCTTTTAGATATGCCGGATTTAATTTGATCAATAACTCTAATAATCATCAGCTTGACCGCAGGGTGTCAGGCATGCTGGAGACCCGTGAAAACNTAAAAAAAGCAGGCCTNGAGATAATCGGAGCTTATGATGGTGAAGAACCTAGATATTTGATAAAGGATATAAACGGAATTAAGGTCGGCTTTATGGCCTATGCCTACGGAAGTAATGGAAANGAAGCTGCACTTACTTCTGATCAGATTTATAAGCATTTAGCCTTATTTGATAAGCCTCGTATGGAAAAAGAGATTAAAGAGCTTGAAGAAAAAGCTGATGTCACTGTAATTGCAATGCACTGGGGCCATGAGTATTGGACAACTCCAAATGATCAGCAAATCAGCATGGCTAAAGAAATGTTTGAGTGGGGCGCAGATGTTATTTTAGGCTCACATCCCCATGTGATTCAGCCCAGTGAGATCCATACAGTAAATGGGGAAACAAAATATGTTGTCTACTCAATGGGTAATTTTCTGACAAATATGCTGCACGAATGGTACGATGACCCCAAGAAAGAGAAATGGCTGCAAGAAGACGGCACATTAATAAGCATCGAATTCACAAAGGATCTCACAACTGAAAAAACTATAATAAGTAAGATAATCCATATCCCAACATGGTTAAGCCGTGAGAAAATCGATGGAGATACAATTCATAGGATACTCCCCATCCCTTCAAGGGATTATTATAAGGAAGGGGATCTTTCAGACGAGCTTCTCAAAAAAGCCTTAGAATCCTATGACAGAACTATAGGCAATTTTACAGATTATGAACTGGAGTAAGGCTTACAGGACAGGACGCGGAACCGTCCCCTGCCCTATGCCTTTATGCCTTTAACTGTTCATCAGTATAATCACAGTCAGGATTTGAGCATTTATAAGTGACTGTTTTTGCCTTCTTCTTTTGAGTAACAAAGTTTGAGCATTTTGGACAAGTCTTATCTGAGGGCATATCCCAGGTCATGAAATCACATTTTGGATAGTTTTCGCAACCCAGATACTTTCTATTCCTCTTTGTTTTACGGTGTATGACTCTTCCTTGACATTTAGGACATTTAACCCCAGCCTCTTCCAAGAAGGGTTTGGTGTTCTTACACTCAGGAAAGCCGGGACAAGCCAGGAACTTGCCAAAACGCCCCATTTTAATAACCATTTGCTTTCCACACTTATCACAAATCTCGTCTGATTCTTCAACAGGCATCTCGATCCTATCTATTGACTCGGCCTTTCGGACAGTCTCCTTAAAGGGTTCATAGAAATCTCTTAAAACAGATTTCCATTCAATCTTGCCTTCTTCTATCTTGTCCAGTTTACCTTCCATATCAGCCGTGAAATTAACATTCACTATATCAGAAAAATTTGCCACCATGAGCTGGTTAACAATCTTACCTAATTCTGTAGGAACTAATTGCTTTCTGTTTCTTTCAACATAGCCCCTGTTTATGATAGTATTAATTGTTGGCGCATAGGTACTCGGTCTCCCAATACCGTTCTCTTCCAATGCCTTTACCAATGATGCCTCTGTGTATCTTGGAGGTGGCTCAGTAAAATGCTGATTTGGTACAGTAATTACTAATGCTAGGATTTCGTTTTTATTAATGTCAGGTAATATCTGATTCTCCTCATCCTCTTCAACATCAGTACCCTCTAAGTATAAGGTCATAAATCCCTTAAAAACAAGCTTTGAGCCGCTTGCCCTTAAAATAAGAACAACAGAGTTTTTAGACTTAGGTGTACCCTCAATTTCAATCGAAATTGTGTCAAAAATTGCAGGCTCCATTTGGCTAGCCAAAAATCTGTCCCAGATAAGCTTATAAACCTTATATTGGTCCGCACTTAAAAAACTCTTTAAGGATTCAGGGGATCTTTCAATATATGAAGGTCTTATTGCCTCGTGAGCGTCCTGAGTGCCTGACTTTGATTTAAAGCGTCTGGGCTTGGAGGGTAAATAATCTTGTCCAAAGTTTTTAGAAATATAATCCCTTGCCTGCTCAAGAGCATCATCTGAAATACGTACAGAGTCGGTTCTCATGTATGTAATCAATCCAACAGAACCTTCACTGCCAATATCCACTCCTTCATAAAGCTGCTGGGCTATCATCATGGTCTTTTGAGCGCTAAAGCCCAGTTTCCGAGATGATTCCTGCTGCAAAGTACTTGTTATAAAAGGAGGTGCTGGATTCCGCTTTTTTTTGCTCTTTTTAACATTGGATACCAAAAAATCAGAATCTTTAAGCAAAGTCAGAATTTCATCTGACTCATTTTTGTTATTTATCTTTTCCTTTTTACCGTTTCTTCCGTGATATTTAGCTGAAAAAATCTGTCCATCATCTTTTTTAAATTTTGTATCTATGGACCAGTATTCTTCAGGAACAAAATTCTCTATTTCAGTTTCTCTATCACAGATAATTCTTGTTGTAACAGACTGTACTCTACCTGCACTCAGGCCCTTTCTTATTTTTTTCCAGAGGACAGGACTAATTTCATAACCCACAACACGGTCTAAAATACGCCTAGCCTGCTGTGCATCTACAAGGTTCATATCGATTCGCCTTGGGTCCATAACAGCATTATAAACGGCATTCCTGGTGATTTCGTTGAAGGTTATTCTGCAATCCTTGTCAGGATCGATATTTAATATATGAGACAGGTGCCAGGAAATAGCCTCGCCCTCACGGTCAGGGTCAGTTGCCAAGAAAACTTTATCTGCTTTGGTGGCATCTGCTTTAATTTCCTTAATAAATGCACTCTTTCCGGCTTTAATAACATACATGGGCTTGAAATCATTTTTCACATCAACGCCCAAATGGCTTTCAGGAAGATCTCTAATATGCCCCATAGAGGCTATTACCTTATAATCCGGCCCCAGATATTTCTTTATGGTTTTGGCCTTTGCCGGTGATTCAACTATTACCAGATATTTTGACATTATTTCCTCCTGTGTGAATAAAAGAATTCTATCTATATGTATGATTCGTTATTGTGTTATTAATAGTAAGCTCAATACTATTGTATTTACTTACTTGCTTTTTATTCAATCAGTAATTAATAAAAAAGTCAATAGCCACAAGAGATAAGATACTAGAAATTAGAAATATAAAGCTCAAAAAGGGCCTTCCTTTTGGAAGGCCCCTGATATTTGACTTATTAATGTACGATAGCCATTTCGGTATCTTTATCAAAGAAGTGCATCTTATTCATATCAAAGTACAGTTTAACCTCATCATCAGGCTGAGTTGTAGACTTAGGACTGACGCGAGCTGTATAGTTGATACCGTTAATAACAACATATAGCAATGTCTCAGAACCAAGTTTTTCTGTAACTTCAACATTTGCGAATATAGGAACAATGCCTGCTTCCTCAGGAGCATCCTGCTCTANTTCGTGAACGTCCTCAGGGCGAATTCCAAATGTAACTTCTCTTCCGAGATATCCTAATTTTTCTACTGNAANAGCTTTGTCCTCGGGAAGAGGAATTCTGTACTGACCAAATACAAGGTATGTTTTGTCAATTTCCTTAAGGATAGTACCAGTACCAAAGTTCATTTGTGGACTTCCAATAAACCCTGCTACAAACTGGTTAACAGGTTCATCATATAGAGTTTGAGGATTGTCAATCTGTTGAATAAATCCATCCTTCATAACTACGATACGGGTACCCATTGTAAGAGCCTCGGTCTGGTCGTGGGTAACATAGATAAATGTTGTATTAAGCTTATGGTGAAGCTTGGAAATCTCAGTTCTCATCTGAACTCTGAGCTTGGCATCGAGGTTTGAAAGAGGCTCGTCCATGAGGAACACTTTAGGCTCACGAACAATAGCACGACCAAGAGCAACACGCTGTCTTTGTCCACCTGATAAAGCCTTTGGTTTTCTATCAAGAAGGTGTTCAATTGACAGAATTCTTGCTGCTTCATGTACTCTTCTCTTAATTTCGTCTTGGGGAGTTTTTCTTAGCTTTAATCCGAAAGCCATGTTGTCGAATACTGTCATGTGAGGATACAACGCATAGTTTTGGAAAACCATCGCAATATCTCTATCCTTAGGAGCTACGTCATTACAAAGCTTGTCACCTATATATAATTCTCCTGAAGTAATATCCTCAAGACCTGCAATCATTCTGAGAGTTGTTGTTTTACCACATCCGGAAGGACCAACCAGGATAATAAACTCTTTATCCTGAATATCAATAGTAAAATCACTTACTGCAACTACCCCACCGGGGAATTTTTTAAATACGTTTTTTAATACTACACTTGCCATATGTTCCTCCTAATTAAGTATTCATAACATCAATATATATA
>JGI24708J26588_10000268_pt1 | contig 41860 bp, 39 predicted proteins | sample BioPla1DNA2_FD_26588 | JGI IMG/M metagenome (IMG submission 26588) | reverse complement strand
GCACCCCTTTGGATGATGGATAGAAGACCCCAATCGACGGTGCAAAAAGAACCAATTAGGCAGGATCCCGGGCAAAAGCCGACACCACCCAAGTGATCGGGTTTCGTAGGTCTGCGCCGGGGAAACCCCGAAATCCATACCGAGAAAACAGGAGGGAAGGCATTTGGCTACTTTGGAAGGCGGAAGGATCAGCTCCAGGCAGTTTCTGGCACTATTGGTGCTCACCAGGCTGTTAGCAGCTCTAATTGATGCGCCTACCATTTCTGGGACGTCAGTGGAACATGATGCTTGGATCGCTGTCATAATTAGCACAGTGATGGCTGTACCGTGGGTATTGCTTCTGGTACATCTGAGCAGCATGTACCCTGGCATGACCATTATTCAATATAGCCAAGTGATCTTGGGTCCATATCTTGGGCGTTTGGTGGGGATCATGTTTGTTGTTTTCTTCCTTCAGCAGTCAGCCTATACTGTCCGCATCGGTGCTAACGCCTATACAACAACCATCATGCCCGAGACTCCCCAATGGGTTTTCATTGGATTGCTCACTTTCCTATCCGCCAATGCTGCTCGTTCAGGCATAGAAGTTTTGGCCCGGTCTAGTTCAGTAAGCTTCGCTATTAGCTTGGTTCTTCTGGTGTTACTTTTGGTGCTGCCCTTTAACGTGATGGATTTTGGCAATCTTTTTCCGGTGATGGCTAGGGGCTGGCAGCCGGTTCAGGAAGCTACACTGCTTTCTTTTGCCATATATGGTGAGCTCTTGGTTATGGCCATGCTGGTTCCCTATCTGGCTGAACCCCGGGAGGCTGGTAGATACATTATCTATACCCTCCTACTATCGGGCCTTCTTTTTACATTGTTTACAATGGTAGTGGCCTTAGTGTTTGGCCCATTCGTATCCGCTCTGATCATGCCTGCTTTGAGCCTAGGTAGAATCATCCATTATCCCTTAGTCCTGGAGAGGCTGGAAGTTATTCCCCTTATCGCTTGGACTTTGAGTGCTGGAGTGAAGCAGTGCCTTTTTCTTTGGGCTGCCATGTTGGGTATCGCACAGCTGTTTGAATTATCGGACCTACAGGGATTAGCGTACCCTGTGGGTGCCCTGATCGGGGTCTTGTCTGAATGGTTCTTTAGTGATGTCGTCGATGCCTCGGATTTTATGACTGTACAGAGATTTGGGACTATCAGTTTCTTTGTTACCGTTGCTACCCCTTTGTTTTTGTATGCCATGACCTTCGTTCGTCGCCTGATACAAAGAGCCACGGGAAAGGGGAGGTAAGGGTGCCACGTCTATACAAAAAGTGGATCTGCATCATACTAAGTAGTACTCTGCTTTTCCTGGGGGGTTGTTGGAATAGACGGGAAATCGAGACATTGGCCTTTGTTACCGCGACCGGTATCGATGGTGCCGCTGAACCGAAGAAGGTCCAGGTGACCGTACAGATAGCGAAACCAGCGACACTAGTAGCCTCCGCCATGGGAGGCGTTGCCACCGAAAGGTCATTTTGGCTTGTGAGCAGCACCGGCTATACTACTTTTGAAGCTATCCGCAACTTCGCGCATCAGTCCTCCCGCCGGCTCTATTGGGCCCATAGCCAATGGTTAGTCTTCGGGGAGGAACTAGCACGGAGGGGAATTGAAGATGTGCTAGATGTCTTCTTTCGGGACGGCGAGACGAGGCAAACTGCCAAACTAGCGATTTTCAAGGGTGGGAAAGCATCGGATTTTCTCCAGACAGAATTGGAGATGGAACGTCTGAGCTCTGGGGCTTATCTAGGTATACTCCAAACCGGCACCGGGGCTCAGTCTACTGTGGTAGACGTTGATCTTCGCCAGTTCCTGATTGCCCTGGCTGGAGAAGGCATTGAACCGGTAGCCATTCGTGCGGAGAGTATCGATAGACCACCCGATGTGGATATTCGGGGACAGATGGAGCGAACTACTATCTCCCGAGCTCCCCGCATTACCGGGGCAGCCGTCTTCAAAGGACCTAAACTAGTGGGCTGGTTTGACCAGCCGGAGACCAGGGGTTACAACTGGATCANGGGTAAAGTTAAAAGTGGCATCATCATCGTTGAAAGGCCCGAAGNCTCCGATAAGTATGTTGGCCTGGAGCTTATGCGGGCCAGAAGCAAGCTCAAACCGGAGATTGTGGAGGGAAGACCTTCCGCGACTGTGATTGTGGAGGCAGAGGCAAACGTAGGTGATATCCAGGCCATGTTTGAAGTGACTGACACGACGAGAATGATGTCTGCNATGGAACGACGTATGGCTACAGTCATTGTAAATGAGATCANGGCGGCGGTGGATAAAGCCCAAAGGGAGCTAAAGTCCGATGTGTTCGGATTTGGCCAAGCCATATATCAAGAGTATCCCAAGGAGTGGCGGCGCCTAAGAGAAGACTGGAATGATAGAGGCTTCCCTGAACTAGAGGTGAAGACCGAGGTCACAGTCAAGCTCCATAAGACTGGATTGACGGAGATAGGTTTACCGATGAGAAGGTGACGATAGATGGGCTTTGTTGGGATTGTGCTTCTTTTCGGAGGGATAGTGCTGTATGAAATGCCCCGCCTGTTGCGATCCAAACTCTGGCGGGAATTGGTTGTCTTTTTGGGCCTTGTATTCTTGGGGTTTACCCTAAGCTGGCTGCAGGCCATGGGTCTGCCTACCAGGAGCTGGGCAAATATCGTAGGTGGAATGGCGGAACGTATCGGAGCTGGACTAGGGAGTCTTCGGTTCTTGCGCTGATTGGTTTCTTTTGGGTTTTCCCATGGCGGTGCAGCATAGCAGAAGGCGCATGGCATGATTTGTCTTTTGGGACCTATCTCTTGGCTAACGCATAGAGTATACCATCATGTGAGCTGGAGGTAGATTCTATGGAGCATTGGCAAAGAGGTCATGTACATCCCTACGTTGGGCCCACAGAGGTAGCCTTGGAACACATCCACCAGGTAGTTGGAACTACAGGGCCGGTGATTCCCGCTATGGGAGGCCATATTCACCGTATCGCGGGTATTTCCACCACCGATAGAGAGCACTCCCATGGGTATAGCATCTATACAGGGCCGCCCATCCCACTGTGCGGGGGACAGCATGTTCATCAGGCAGATGGAATGACTACGGTAAATGAAGAGCACGAGCATGGAGTCCAACTGGAGACGGGTACTCCCGAACCCTGCACGTGTCAGGGCAACATGTATGATTACGGCATGGAAGGCATGGGTGAATCCTGGTAAGAGCGCTACACCTTGGTTGGCGCTGCACATTGGTTGGCCTAGCCTGGAACGAAAAGTAGAGAAAGACCGGGTCTACTCGACCCGGCTTTATCGTTTATACAAAGGTTCGGTCTTGGGTAGGTCCAGGCCGCTTCTACAGCAATGTATACCGTATAACTTGCGGGAATCCCTTGACTTTCCGCTGGTTCTGCCTCATTATAAACAGCAAGTTGGAGTGTTGCGCTTTGTGGAGAAATCAAATAGAGGATGGTGCACCAATGAAGGGACGTCCCATCGGAATAACCGACACAACTTTGCGGGATGCCCATCAATCGCTGTGGGCCACCCGGATGCAGACTGAGGATATGGTGCCGATTTTAGGCAAACTCGATTCGGTTGGCTATCATTCCCTGGAAGTATGGGGAGGAGCTACCTTCGATGTCTGCCTACGATACTTGGAAGAGGATCCGTGGGAGAGACTGCGCATCATCCGTCAGCATGTCCGTAAGACCCCCTTACAAATGCTACTCCGGGGACAGAACCTGGTTGGATACAAACACTATCCCGATGACATAGTAGAGCGATTTGTAGCGAAGGCAGTGGCTAATGGCATCAAGATCATCCGCATCTTTGATGCCCTTAACGATATAGAGAACCTACGGCTTCCCATCCAAGCCGCCCTTCGGGCAGGTGCCGAAGTCCAGGCCACCGTCGTCTATACCGTAAGCCCAGTTCACACCCTAGAGCTTTATGTAGACATGGCTCGAGATTTGCAGGCCTTGGGGGCTGATTCCATCTGCATCAAGGATATGGCGGGGCTTTTGCAGCCTTACGTGGCCTATGACCTAGTTAAGGCTCTTAAGCTTGAGCTAGACATTCCCATCCAACTGCACAGCCATTACATAGGCGGACACGCCATGATGTCATACTTAAAGGCTATTGAAGCCGGAGTTGATGCAGTGGATACTGCCACTGCACCTTTGGCCTTTGGCTCATCNCAGCCGGCAGTGGAGACACTCGAGGGTTCCCTGCGGGGTACTCCCTTCGAGCCGGAGTTGGATATTGATTTGCTCTTTGAAATTGCCGAGTACTTTGATGGAGTGAGGCGTCGTTATGGATGGGAGCGAGGAGTTACCCGCATTACCGATATGCAGGTTTTCTCCCATCAGGTGCCCGGAGGGATGATTAGCAATCTTGTCAGTCAACTGGAGCAGCAGAAGGCTATTCATCGCCTGCCGGAGGTTCTGGCTGAGATTCCCCGGGTAAGGAAAGAGCTGGGCTATCCGCCGCTGGTTACTCCTACCAGCCAGATAGTAGGTATCCAGGCAGTCCTTAACGTGCTCACAGGTGATAGATACAAGGTGATTCCCGACGAGGTGCGCCTTTACGCCCGAGGGTTTTACGGGCGGCCGCCGGTGCCCATTGAACCCGAGTTGCAGGCCTTGCTAGTTAACGGCGGCGATAGCATTAGTTGCCGTCCCGCTGACCTGCTACCCCCAGGATGGGCGAAAGCTAGAAGTGAGATTGGGGACTTGGCCGAAACTGAGGAGGATGTGTTAAGCTATACTCTGTTTCCCGACGTAGCCCGGAAGTTTCTTCAGATGAGACAGACGTGGGCTAGCATCACCTCGGGCAAATGGGAGACAACCATGGCGGGTCCAAAGATGGAGCTTGAAGGTTCGCGATCCCTTGATCCAAGGGGCCGCCATTCCAAGGTGAAAACCAGTGGTAAGGTAGCTTCCCCGATAGATAATGGCAGCATCCAAAGCATTAGGGACATCCTCCATGCCATTGATAAGCTGCCCCTTCAGGAGATAGATATCGAGACTGCGAAGTATAAGCTGCGGGTCAGAAAATAGGCGACTTTCCACCCCATCTCCACGGCTTTCTATAGCCCTTCTAAGGCAGCTAATATCTCGTGGTCTATTATGTCAGATGTTTCTTTTGCTCTGGCCTTGGCCAGTGTCTTGATCACATCGCGGGCAACGGCTCCACCATGAGCTTTGGCAATATTAGCNATAGCCCACACGGCACCGGCTCTAACCGGTTCTGATGGATCCTGTAAGTNTTTGTTCACCAGAGGAAGTACAGATGCATCGAGAGTATTGCCAAGGTTGATCAAGGCGTTGCGCTGCAGAATGTTCCGGCCTCTCCAGCCAGCGGCAATTTGGGCAAAGCTCTGCTTAAACACACGGTTGCTCAAGGTTAAGATCTTCTCCAGAGGTGGGGCCTGGCCGATGTCGGGATGGGGCATGAACTCTCGGTGATTGCCCCAGTTTGTGACCGCGGCATCGTTATGGGGGCAGACGGCTTGACAAGTGTCACAGCCGAAGAGACGGTTGCCCAGAGGCTGCCGAAAGCCATGGGGAATGATGCCCCGCATTTGGGTAATGTACGATAGGCATAGCTCGGGCTGCACAACGTAGGGCGCGATGATAGCTCCGGTGGGGCAGGCTTCGAGACAAGCACCGCATTGCTTGCAGGTTCTGGGCTGGAAGGCATCGGGTTCAAGTGCAAGGGTGGTCACAAGGGCTCCTAGGAATACCCAAGAGCCAAACTCTTTGGTAATAAGGCAGGAATTCCAGCCAAAGAATCCCAGCCCCGCTCTGTAAGCCATGGCTTTTTCTGCCAGGGGGCCGCTATCTACCATTGCTCGGCACTGAGCNCCAGGCACCTTTGTTGTTATGAATTCGGCCAATTGCTTCAATCGGGGGCCCATGACCCGATGGTAATCGTCGCCCCAAGCATAGCGGGAAAGCTCTCCCCGGTGCGAAGCAAGGTTCAAAGATTCCCATTCGCATCCAGCTCTTTCCTTCAAGATGGTAGGGTCAATACTATAGGCCATGGCAACCATGATAACGCTGCGGGCATGGGGCAGAAGCAGGGTGGGTGTGGTTCTTTCTTCTGGACTGCCTATGGCCAGCGAGGGATAGATGCCAGCGTGTATGCGTTTTTCTAGCTCCAGTTTAGTGACCTCTAAAGGATCGGCACTAGCGATCTTGATGAGATCAAATCCCAGCTGCCTGCCATGGGCAATCAACTGCTTTTTTAAGCCAGTCACCAGAGTACCTCCCTAGCCTAGAATCCATACTTACAAAAAAGGCGAGATGTTGACCCATCTCGCCTTTTGGTCTACAGATAGCAGAACTCAAGCGTTAGCGGACGTTAACGACTTCCTTTACTGCGGGAAGCTCCTGCTTGAGGATTCTTTCAATGCCATTCTTTAGTGTTAGGGCTGACATGGGACAGCCGGCACACGCTCCTTGCAGCTTAACTTTTACTATACCATCCACAACATCGACAAGTGCCACATCACCGCCGTCAGCCTGCAGTTGGGGACGGATCTGGTCAAGGATCTTCTGCACCTGTTCCTTCATCCAAAGGCACCTCCCTATGGTGACGCATTACCCTATATTACGATCTAAAGTATACACCAGGGGANGTGATTATACAAGCTGTTGGGCCCTTGTCTGGCTAGCTCGCGTGGGTAGCGGACCACTTGCCGGTAACAGGATCTTGCCAGACTTTTGGATGTTCTGATTTTTTTAAGTGGTGTAGCAAGGCTTGGATACTGCTATATGGGTTCTTGGCCCGTTGGGGAATGCCCAGTGTGCGGAACTGCTGGGCAATCTCCAGTGTAGATAGTGGCTCGGAGCTTGAACGGAGAATATCGATTAGTGCGTCACTAATGGTCTTACTGGGCCGATTATCTAAAGGAGTCCCCAGGATCCTATCTAGCTGGCAGAGCCGGTTCTTAAGCGTCCGCAACTCTTGCTGTCGCTTTTCGATTTCATCCTTGAGTAGGTCGCGAGCCTTTATGAGTATCTCATCGGATTTGCTCATAGCACTGTCTCCTTTCATTTAGGCTGCATTTATTGCATTCTATGTATGAGCTTAGGCGAAAGTGTCTCATTTGGGAGGATCTGCAAGGGTAAAAAACAGCAGTCTAGAGACAAACGCATAGGTGATTTGGCGCAAGGTAGACTAAAAGCGAAGGAGGTTTAGGCATATGTTCAAGAGTGAAGAGATTGCCCCCGGTGTGCGGCTGCATTTTCTGCCCACAGATAAATACAAGACGGTAACCTATAGAGTATACGTGCAGACGGCTTTGGGCCAGGCCCCCGCTTTCACTGCCCTTTTGCCCATGGTTCTTTCCCGGGGCAGCTCTAGATTCCCTACCATGCAAGCCATTGCCGTACAGTTAGCTGAGCTGTACGGGGCCCGTTTCGGCTGTGACGTAGCGAAGATAGGTGAACGCCATTGCATGGACTTCTATTTTGAGATGGTGAGTCCAGCCTACGTTAGGGACGGATCAGAGCTACTTTACCAGGGCATGGCTACCTTATTGGATCTGCTTTTGAACCCCCGTAAGGGAGCGAATGGGTTTTGCTCCGAATATGTGGAGCAGGAAAAGGCTAACCTGGAGAACCGGATCAAGGGCCTCATCGACGACAAGCGCAGCTATGCTCAACAGAGGTTCTTGGAGAACATGTTCCAAGGTGAACCCTTTGCCACGTACAAGTATGGCACCAGCGACGAAGTGAAAACAGCTACGCCAGAGTCTCTCTGGCAGCACTATGAAGCAGTGATCGCACAGAGTCCTATAGATGTTTTCATAGTAGGGGAGGTAGACTCCGCGGCAATAGCTACCAGTTGGGAGAGGGCAATCGCTGAAGTAAGAAATGGCTATAGCGGGTTGCCTCCTGTGCACATGCAGATTTCCCAAAAAGAGGTAAGGCAGGTGAGGGAGACGGGTGATCTGCAGCAGGGTATTCTCTTTATGGGCTATCGTACTCCTGTGACCTATAGTTCCGCCGATTACCACAAGCTCCTAGTATATACTGGTGTGCTCGGCGGTTTTCCCCATTCCAAGCTCTTTACCAACGTACGTGAAAGGGCAAGCTTAGCCTACTATGTTTGGTCCCGGGTGGATGCAACGAAGGGCTTTCTCATGATCAATGCNGGCATCAATCCCGAGGATTATGATGAAGCTGTGCAAATCATCACGGAACAAGTGGATGAGCTAAATCGTGGAGCTNTTACTTCTCTGGAGCTTGAGAAGACAAAACGGGGCTTAGTCAGTGCCTTCTTGACCATGCAGGACAATGCCATGGCGGTTGTTGATCGAGGCATGATGGAGCTTGTAAATGAGACTGAGCGCGATATTCCAGAGACTTTGGATGGCATTGAAGCGATAACGATAGAGGATCTTGTGGAGCAAGGTGCTGCCCTAAAGCTAGACACCATATATTTCCTGGAGGGGCAGCCCATCACCTAATTGGGTAATTACTCCGACGGTCCCGGGAAAGGAGTTATGAACTATGGGCTTAGTTGAAACCACAAATGAACTTGAGGTGACAGAAAACGAGCTTCTGAAAGAGAAGCTGTTCTACCAGCGTTTACCTGCGGGTCTAGATGTATACGTGATGCCCAAGCAGGATTACCTGGAGCAGTATGCAATCTTTGCCACCAGATATGGTTCCATTGATACTACCTTTCTATTGCCTGGCCAAGGAAAGGCCATGTCAACCCCGGCGGGAGTCGCCCACTTTCTGGAACACAAACTGTTTGAAAAGCCGGAGGGTTCAATATTCGAGACCTTCGCGGCCTTGGGGGCATCGGTGAACGCATATACCAGCTACGCCTTGACTAGTTTTCTGTTTTCCACCACCGGCAATTTCCAGGAATGTTTAGAAACCCTCATCGAGCTCGTCCAAAAACCATATTTTAGCGAGGCTAGTGTAGCCAAAGAACAGGGGATCATCGCACAGGAAATCACCATGTATGAGGATGATCCCGATTACCAGGTGTTCAGCAATTTGATGCAGGCTCTNTATCACAGCAATTCCGTTAGGAACAAGATTGCCGGTACCATAGAATCAGTAGGTCAGATTACCCCTGAGATCCTCTACCAATGCCATAGTACTTTTTACCATCCGCAGAACATGGTCCTATTTGTCACAGGCGATATTCAACCCCAAAGGGTCATGGAAATAACCCATAGGCGGTTGGCCCAGGCTAGCCACAAAGCACAAGGAGTCGTTCGCAGGGTGTATCCCCATGAGCCACAGACGGTAAGACAAGGTCAAGTCGAGATCGAGATGGGTGTAGCTCGACCGATCTGCTATATAGGATTCAAAGATGCCGAGTTGAAGACGGGGGACGAACTCATGCGGCAGCAATTGGTTGCCAGCTTGACATTGCAGATGCTATTTGGGAAAACCGCTGGTTTGTACAACCGGCTATATGAAAGCGGTCTTATCGATGATAGCTTCGGTGCCTACTACTCAGCGGAAGAGACTTTTGCCCACTCGGTCTTAGGAGGTGCCACCCACAACCCGCTGAAACTTAGAGAAGCAATTGCTGCTGGGCTTAGAGAAGCTCGGGAAAACGGTATTACTGAGGAGGAATTTGACAGGCAAAAAAGAAAATCCATAGGTAGCTTTCTTTACGCTTTCAACTCGCTGGAGTTTATAGCCGGCAATTTTATCTCTGCCCACCTGCGGGGAAGCTCACTGTTTTCCTATCTAGATATTCTTCAGAGGTTGGGTCCAAGTGATGTTGAGCGGTGCTTGCAGGAGCAGTTCAGTGAAGCGCAAATGGCGGTTTCCATTATTTGGCCCCGTGCCTAATAGGGTCATGGGTGGCGCTTAGTACCAGGGTGGATACAAGGAGTCTTAATACAGCAGAGGTGTTGATTTAGCAGCAAGTGGCCATGGGAAGGGGAGGAAGATGGAGGGAAAAAGAGAGCTGCGGCGCAGCATGTTAGCAGCGCGGGATAGTTTATCTATGGATCAACGGCGTGAGTTCAGTCTCGCTATTCGAGACCGATTTTTCCGATTGCCTATGGTCGAAGCAGCCAACACACTCATGCTGTTTCTAGCATTCGGCAGCGAAGTGGATACGTGGCTGATCCTAGATGAAGCAGTTGCTTTAGGTAAGTTGGTGGTGGCTCCCGTCTGTCTTCCTGCAACTAAGGGTCTAGTCCTCTACTCTATCAAGAGCCGGGCCGAGGCACAGCCCGGCCATTGGGGTATCTGTGAACCACGCCAAATGGGTGAACCCATTTCCCCCAATACTCTGGATGTGGTGGTAGTTCCCGGTATAGCCTTTGACAGTGCGGGAAATCGCTTGGGCTATGGCGGCGGNTATTATGATCGTTTTCTTTTANATATCCCCCGAGCTTGGAAAATTGGGGTCTGCTATGACATGCAGCTAGTAGATAGCTTACCCCGGGCTTCCCATGATATACCAGTAGATGTTATCATAACAGAGAGGCAGTATTTGGGTTTGCGGAAGTAGGTGACTATCTACTGGGCCGTTGCTGACTTGAACTTGCTCGTCCATGTCATTTGCATAAGTCGGAAGGGACGGGCGGAACAGGAGGGAAGCATGGGGGAAGGGTGTGCCAAAGTTGAATAACAGGTTTTATCCACTCATGGATAAGTTGAAGGCGAACCCCGTGATAGCAGGGATTCGTGATGTAGCGGCAGTTGAGATCGCCATAGCCCGAGGCATGCAGGTTTTCTTTGTTCTCGGTGGTACTTTATCGGAACTGGGGTCTATCACTAGCACTATTAAGGCCCAACCGGGCTCTATGGTGTTTGTTCACATTGATCTGATCCCCGGAATCGGCAAGGACCCTGCCGGAGTGGAGTACCTAGGGCGGAATTTGCCTCTAGATGGAGTTGTGACTACCCGTACCCAATTGATTCGGGCCGCCAAGGATGCGGGTTTGTTGGCCATCCAAAGGTTATTTGCCCTTGACTCCGAGGCGGTGAAGACGGGCTTGAATATCTTGCGTTCGGCAGAACCGGACGCCGTGGAGATTTTGCCGGCGCTGGTATTACCATATCTGGGTCGTCGTTTGCCGGTAAGTACCATGCCTCCCATTATTGCTGGGGGTTTGGTAGAAACAATGGCGGAACTCGAGTCTGTTTTGAACAGCCCTGCTGTGGCAGTATCCACCAGCAGTGAGGAGCTTTGGGCTTGGGCAGAAANGCGCATTTGATATGATGGTCATGGTGTAGACTGGAAGGGTGTTGGAGAGCAGTTGAAAAAGATGGAATTATACGACGGGTATATTTTCGACCTGGATGGTACTATCTACTTAGGGGAGAGGCTGCTACCTGGTGCAGATAGCATAGTCAAACAGCTTAGAGAAGCTGGTAGAGGTATTCTTTTTCTCTCCAACAAACCTATTGAGACTCGCTATGACTATGCAGCGAAGCTCACTCGGCTGGGCATTCCCACCGATGTGTCGAGTGTTATCAATTCCTCTTTTGTANTGGGGAANTACCTGCGTAGCCATGCACCTGATTGTATCTGCTACGTCATCGGTGAAAAGGCCCTGCTCGACGATCTTGAAGAAGCGGGAGTTCGCTATACCCTAGAACCAGAAAAGATAGGCTATCAGGTAGATTATGTAATCTTGGCCTTCGACCGCACCTTCCACTATGATAAGCTCAATCGAGCGCTGCAGTGTATCAGGCGAGGAGCGCGGATTATCGCCACCAACGGAGATCGGACCTGCCCAGTGGAAGGCGGTGAGATCCCCGATGCCGGTGGCATAATCGGGGCGGTGGAGGGTACTTCCGGCCAGAAAGTCGAACTAATTGTGGGTAAGCCGAGCTCCATCACTGTAGAGGTTGCCTTGGATATTCTCGGACTTGCGCCAGAAAGATGTCTTATGGTAGGAGATCGGATAGAGACCGATATTCTTATGGGCAATGAATTCGGCCTAGCCACGGCATTGGTCATGACCGGTGTCACCAGTCGAGAGGTTTTGGAGGCATCGGATGTAGTACCGGATTATGTGCTGGAATCTGTAGCCGATATCAGAGTCAGGTAGGGAGCAAGACTAGATCCGAATCCTGCACATAGGTAGGCAAGTTCTATTATGACAGATTGGAGAGATGAGGATATGAGGCGTGTGTTGAACCGGAGCTTGCTTTCCATCCTATGCTGCATCACAGTCCTTGCCTTAGGGTCTTGTTTTGAACTAGCCACTACTTCTGCTGCTGGCAATCACCCAGTTCTCGATGGTAACATCGTTCTGGAGAAAATGGCGACTCAGTTTAGCCTCGCTCGGGACTTGACAGGTACCGTTACTGTCTCCGTTCGCGAAGGCGAGGTCGGTTTTCAGCTGATCGGTGATCTCAAAGTGAAAGGCAGGGACCATGTGCGCTTGGACTATCTGGCGCCGGATGCTTCCGGGCCTGCCACCATTATCTCCGATGGAGATTTGGTAGCCTANTATCTGCCCGGTTCCACCCGTCCCCGGATCGTCCATGATCCGACTCAGCTAGGTTTTCCCCTGCTCACCGATCTTGTATTGGCAGCCCTGGATCAAGTGGCACAAATAGGTCAAGGTCAGCTATTGGGTGAAGATGAGTACCTTGATCGTGCAGTATATATGGTGGAGATTAGGCCTTTGGAGATTCCTGAGCTTTGGGAGAGCACGGTGTTTTGGATAGATGCCATAAGCTGGCTACCTCTACGGGTTACCGGTCTCGGCACCCCCTTCACATCGGTGGAGTTTAAGGCCACGGCGGTTGAGGAGAACGCTAACGGGCAGATCACCAAGATGACCGCGGAAGTGATTGAGATAGGCCCCGAGACTGGTAAGCTCATCATGGAGTTAGTTAGGTTCAATGACAATGTCTGGTTTCCCAGGCACGTGTGTGTACGAAGCGCTGAATTCGCCATAAGGCAGGAGTTTTCCGATCTTCAGTTTAATGTGTCGTTAGCTGATGAACTCTTTTACGTAGAAGAGTTCGAGGTTCTGCGGAGTGCATTCGCCAAGGGAACCGCTTTTCTCACCTCTCGCAACTACCCGGCTGCCGTGAAGGAGTTTCAGCGAATCGTTGCCATCGACCCATACAATGTATTAGCCCATTCCAACCTGGGATACGCCTATGTAGGCAGTGGTGATGAAGCCGGTGCCATCGCTGAATTTGAGCAGGTAATCATGCTCGCACCAGATGAGCCTTTAGGGTATAACAACCTAGCCTATATCTATATTGACAATGGCATTTACCTGGAAAAAGCGATGGAAATGGCCCGTAAAGCTGTAGAGCTGTCTCCGGGCAATGGTGCTTTCCGTGATACTTTGGGTTGGGCCTACTATCGGTTAGGTGACTTTGAGGCTGCCATTGAAGAGTTTGCTTTGGCACTGGAGTTGATGGGTAGCGAAGATCGGCCCTGGGATAGAGCCTTAGTGCACTATCACTTGGCCATGGCATACGGAGCCGAGTCTAGATGGGTAAAAGCCCAGGAGCATCTGGCCAAGGCGTTGGACCTCGATCCAAGCTTGGAGGAGGCACGGGAGGAGTTAAAGAAGATAGAGAANAAAATCAAATAAGGCCTATGGCTGCAACATGGTATGGAAGGGGCGCGTGATTAGCCTTAAGTTTAGGTGATCGGCTGCGGCAACGTCGGGAGAATCCCCAACTGTCGCTTGACTACTGTGGCGACGTATGTTCTAGATACCTATCGCATGGGGGATGTACCAGGCTCTTTAATTCCGCATTGGCGATTGTCTGATGGAAGTATTGGAGGTGTAGGGCCATTTCCCCATGCAACAGGCGTGGGGNTACCAGGGCCCGATTTATACATGATGATCAAAGACATGGCAGAGGGAGTCAATGTCAGAGGCCACTATCTAGTAACTCGCAAGGAACTGATTCCCTTTTCTTCAAAACCGGGGCGTTTTCTGCTGATGCAGTTAGCTGATAGGACCGGCGAGATCCGGGCCATCGTTTGGGAGCGGGGGGANGAGCTGGCAGCAGAGATATCTGTTGGTGACGTGGTGGCAGTAGAGGGACGGGTGACGGTTTTTCGAGACAGCCTACAAATAGTGTGTAATATGGTGCTAAAGCCTTTGCCCGACGAGTATTCGCCGGAGGATTTTCTGCCTACCACGAAGCGAGATCGAGAAGCTATGCTTAAGGAGTTAGAGGATTTACTGGCCGGAATATTGGATTCTGATTGCCAAAGGCTCTTACAGGCGATTTTCACCGAGGATTTCAAGGAAAGATTCAGCCTTGCCCCAGCAGCTCGTTCCATGCACCAAGCGTATGTTGGCGGGCTTTTGGAGCACACTCTGAATGTTGCACGAGTTTGTGAAACAGTGGCAGCATTGTACCCCGATGCCGAGAAGGGCATACTGCTAACAGGAGCTTTGCTCCACGATGTGGGCAAAGTAGAAGAGTACGCTTTGGCCGCAGGCATTGAGATGACCGATGTCGGCCGCCTCCTCGGTCACGTGGTCATGGGTTATCATATGGTGGAGAGCGTTATGGAAAATTTGGGGGATTTTCCTAAAGAAAAGGCTCTGCGAATCGGACATATGCTGCTCAGCCACCACGGTCAGTTGGAATGGGGATCTCCCAAGGAACCGCAGACATTGGAAGCCTGCATTTTGCACCATGCCGATAACCTCGATGGACAGGTGAGTAAGTTCAGTGAGATATTGGAAGCAGGGCCTCCGGGCCAAAGATGGACCAATTACGATTCCAGACTGGGCCGCTCTTTGTTTATTGGNGATTGGGATGCTCTAGACGGAGCCTCTGAAGGATAAGTTATGGGGAAGTGGGAGAAAAAATGAATAATGAACACTATTTTACACCTCAACCAACATCAGAGTCTGCCTCCCGGGAGATTACAGCTCGATTAAGGGGTGAGGAATACCGCTTTGTAACCGAAGCGGGGGTTTTCTCCCGTTCCCGGATTGATCCCGGTACCCGCCTGCTGGCCAATTCTTTGCCCTTGCCAGAGCAAGGCAAAATGCTGGATTTGGGTTGCGGCTATGGACCGGTAGGTATAGCGGCTGCCAAGGAGCAGCCAAAGTTAGAAGTAGTCATGGTGGATGTAAATCAGCGGGCAGCGGAGTTAGCCAAACTCAATGCTAGGCTGAATGGTGTGACTAACGTGGATGTCCGCTCCGGAGAGGATTTCCAGGTCGCACCGGAACAGGATTTCGTTATTATCGCGACCAATCCGCCTATACGGGCAGGGAAGAGAGTCATATACCCTTTGCTGACTAGGGCCAAGGAGCACCTTGTTCCCGGTGGGATTCTCTATGTGGTCATCCGTACAAGACAGGGAGCTGCCAGCATGGAAAAGCACCTGGAGACCACGTATTCTCGAGTGGAAACTATAGCCCGGGGTAGCGGTTATCGAGTGTTTGCCGCATACAATTAGCATCGACAATCTCACTAATATCTTGGTATCTACTGCATAAGTCTGTAGATAGATAAGATCCACCTGCAAAGGTGAATCTTGGTACAGACTGGGGGTGGGTACCATGGCACGGCCGACGGTGGTTGTTTATATCACCCGTAGGACACTCACTTTGAGTTTAGGTGTTTTGCTCGTTGCAGTCATAGTCATGGTGGCGATAGGGCGACAACCGGAGCTACTGTGGGTTGCAGGGCCACTGAGAGAAAGGGTTTCGGGGCGATTAGTGGTTATTGATCCCGGCCATGGAGGATACGATCCAGGAGCAGTAGCTGCCAATGGGACCTTAGAGAAGGATGTAGTCCTGAGTATAGCCCGACGTCTCGAGCGGTTGCTAAATCAAGCCGCTATTTATACTTTGCTTACTCGTACAGAAGATAAATCAGTACAACCACCGACTCCCGACAAGAGCACCAGCCGCAAACGCCAAGATCTGATGGCGCGGGTGGAAATAGCCAATGAAGCGCAGGCAGATCTGTTCATCAGCATCCACTGCAATAGTTTCCCACAATCCATCTGGTCTGGTGCCCAGACTTTCTACTTCCCTAATCAGAATGAAAGCAAACGACTGGCGGTAGCTATTCAATCAGAGTTGGTGCGACGTCTAGGTCCCAACCGTAGACAGGCCAATGCCGGCGACTACCGAGTCCTTAAGGATACAAAGATGCCGGCGGTGGTAGTGGAGGTAGGTTTCCTTTCTAACCCCAGGGAAGCTCGACTATTGGCCGATCCCGCCTATCAAGAACGGGTGGGAACCGCCATCTACTATGGGATCTTGCGCTACTATCAGTCCACAGATGTTCTACGAAGATAGGTGCCTTAAGTTTCCACCGATGTGCATCGCCTTTGGGAGGTTGGTAGATTGCCCTGTTTGCACATAGATACCAGCAAGATTTATCACAATACCATAGTTTTAGCTGAGGCTTGCCGAGAGGTGGGCATGGACATCTTTGGCGTGACCAAAGGGGCCGCAGGCCTACCGGCTGTGGCCAGAGCTATGCTAACCGGGGGAGCAGCGGGCATCGCAGATTCTCGTCTTCTCAACCTCGAAGGACTTAGAAAGAGTGGGATTGGTGCTCCCTTAATGCTGCTTCGCAGCCCCACCTTGGGTGAAGCGCAGAAGGCCGTAGATGTGGCAGATATCATTCTTTGCTCTTCACTCCCCACTATGGAGGCTTTGTCTCGCAGTGCAGTGAGCAAGAGACGGCAGGTGCAGGTGATTATCACAGTGGAAATGGGAGATCGCCGAGAGGGAATTATGCCCGAAGAAGTAGAGCAGTTGGTCATAGCCGCTGAAAAGCTCCCGGGAATCAGCGTCCGGGGGCTGGGCGCCAATTTCGCGTGTTTTGCCGGTGTTGTGCCTACGGATGAAGCTGTTTTGGAGCTAGAAGCCATGGCCAAGAGCTTGTGGCCACGACATGAAGCTTCTCGAATGCTCTCTGTGGGAAATAGCAGCTCTCTTAGCCTGGTTTACCGCGGTCATTGGCCTCGGCTTAGTTTTCCTGCTCACTTGCGGGTGGGGGAAAGCATCTTACTAGGCTGGGATGTGATGAGTAAGGAGCGCCTTTTGGGGACAAGCCAAGATGCTTTTCGGTTATTTGCTGAAGTAATCGAGGTGGCCAGAAAGCCTAGTCTGCCTGGGGGTGCTACTGGTTGCAACGCCTTTGATGTACACCTAGAATTGGAGGATCGAGGGATTCACTGGCGGGCTATAGTGGCCATAGGGAGGCAGGATCTGGGCGCTGGCACGATTAGGCCTGTTGATATAGGGCTAGAAGTAATTGGTATGACTAGTGATCATACGGTTCTGGCCATCGATAAGGCGGAAAGGCAGATCAGTGTTGGTTCACAGGTAGAATTCAGATTGGATTATGGCGGTTTAGTGGGTGCCATGACATCGCCCTATGTGGGCAAGCTAGTGCATGAATAGAGACTGCAACGTTAGCGGGAGGTATAGTGATGAACGAAAATGGCCAGGGGGAATTGCTTCTAGGCGTTTTGGCGCCTCATCCTCCCCTTTTGATTCCCGAAGTAGGCAGGAGTGATATAGAGAAGGTCGCGAAAACCCGTAGAGCTATGGAATCCATGGCCTTGGCGGTACAGGCAGTAGAGCCCGACGTAGTTATGGTGATCAGTCCCCATGGACCCATACTGCCCGATGGGATTGGAATCTGGGCCACAAATACTCTTCAGGGAGATTTTCATCGGTTTGGTGCTCCCGAGGTTGCCTTTAGTATGGACAATGACTTAGAGCTGCTAGATGTCTTACTTAAGGAGGGTGAGTCCCTTAGTTATACCCTCCGCAGAGTGGATGAATCGGTGCTGAGAGCATACCGAATATCGCCAGAGCTGGACTATGCTACTTTGGTACCTTTGTACTATCTGCAGCAAATCGGTATAAGAACCCCAATCCTAGCCATGGGTATGGGTTTTTTGCCTCCTAGGAAGTTATATCAGTTTGGGCAAGTCTTGAGAAGAGCCGTGGAAAGGGCCAACCGTCGGGGTGTAGTCATTGCCAGCGGTGACTTGTCCCACCGCCTAACTAAGGATGCCCCTGCGGGGTATTCGCCTTCAGGTAAGATTTTTGATGAAACCCTTTGGAGGCTTCTTTCCGAGAAGGACATCGATGGCATACTGAACATGGACCCTAGACTCCTGGAAGAAGCCGGCGAATGCGGTTACCGTTCCCTTGTCATGATATTGGGCTGTTGGCCCGAGGAAGAGATAGCCACAACACCTCTTTCTTATGAAGGGCCTTTCGGGGTAGGGTATGGTGTCTGTTTGGTGCAAAGCGAGAAGCAACCAACTGAAGGTTTGGTATTTCAGGAAGATAGTCATGAGCACCCCTTAGCCCAGTTAGCCCGCAACACCGTTGAAGCCATAGCTCGCGGTGAGGCAGTGCCCGAGGGAGGGTCTGTAAAGCTACCTAGGGATCTACCGGCTCGGGCGGGGGTTTTTGTCTCCCTACGAAAGGCAGGGGAATTGCGAGGCTGTATCGGGACTATTGTACCTACTCAGCGGGATCTGGCCCGAGAGGTGATCCATGTCGCCCGAGAAGCTTCTACCGCCGATCCGCGGTTCGCACCAGTTGGTGCCCAGGAACTTGTGGATATTACCTATTCCGTCGATGTCTTGGGCGAACCAGAGCCGGTGGAAGGAATTGAAGAACTGGATCCTGAGGCATATGGCGTGATAGTTGAGGCCGGTGGCCGTAAGGGCCTACTCTTGCCGGATCTGGAGGGAATTAGTAGTGCTGACCAGCAAGTGGCCATTGCACGGCGGAAAGCTGGGATTAATGCCGATGAACCGGTACAGCTTTATCGGTTTCAAGTTCAGCGCTACCATTGAACGAGGGGGAAGGGGAATTGCCGAGAAAGCATAAGTTAGCTGCATACTATGAGAAAGAAAACGGGAAAGTCCGCTGCAGATTGTGCCCCAATAGTTGCTTAGTGGCTGCGGAGGAGGCGGGAAGATGCCGCGTAAGGGTCCATGAGGATGGGGAGCTGGTGACTAATAGCTACGGGGTGATCAGCGCCCTTGCCCTCGATCCCACGGAGAAAAAGCCCTTGTATCATTTCTATCCTGGCAAAACCATCCTCTCTCTAGGCTCCTTTGGCTGTAATCTCCGCTGCCTGTTTTGCCAGAACTGGCAGATCTCCCAGACAATGGGTCGAGCAAGAACCATGACTCCCGAGCAAGTTGTTCAATATGCAAAAGAGTATCGAAGGCTAGACTGTGTCGGAGTAGCCTTTACCTACAATGAACCAGCCATCTGGTATGAGTTCATTGCCGATACCGTTCCCCTAATCAAGGCCGCAGGGCTAGTGACAGTCCTTGTTACCAACGGCTACATAAGTCCTAAGCCTTGGCTGGAGCTTCTAGCCNACATAGATGCGGTCAATGTGGATATNAAGGGCTGGAGTGATAAGTTTTATCACGAGCTCTGCGGTGGAAGTCTAAGGCCCGTGCTGGAGAGTGCCCGTCTCGCTCGCCGGTATTGCCATGTGGAAATAACTTATCTTCTGATCCCCGGTCACAATGACGATGAAGACAACATCGCGGGATTTGCGCAGTGGGTGGGGGACAATCTGGGCAATGACACGCCGGTGCATTTTTCCCGTTATTTTCCTAGCTATCGATTGGATATTCCACCTACGCCCATCAATGTACTCGATGAGGCCCGGGATATAGCCAGCCAATGGCTGAACTATGTTTACCTCGGCAATGTGGATCTACCAGGCGCATCCCACACTTATTGCCCTAGCTGTGGGGCCCTAATCATAGAGCGCTACCGCTCCGCCCCCCCTCGTATGTATACTGATGACGGCACGTGCCCCAAGTGTGGACAAGAGCTGCCTATAGTCTTATAACGTAGGCTTCAAGGTGGAAATCCGGATCTAAACCGGGATATGGCAATGCTAGGTTCAGATGGGCGCAGAGCTGCCATTAGCGGCCCAAACCCGCAAATACCGGGAGTGTTCCATCACTTGCACGTGCTTCCTTGGCAATCGCAAACAGGTGATGCAGTGGTCTAGGCAGGGGAAACTTAGAAGTTGTCGAAAGAAGAACGAGGGAAAGCATGGTTTTTCTCTGAGTTTCCTATATTATCGCAGGTGGAGGGAGTACTATTGGTGGATAGGAACGTGTGGCATGAGTATCTGCGGCAAGCCTGCCAACGGAAAATTGGGGCTCGGGTTCTTGCTGCCTTCAATACCAACATAGACGCAATAGTCCATATAACCGCTGAACTCATGGAGGATCTCAAGGCAGCCGATAAGACTATCGAGTGGAAAGAGGTCGCTAAGGGGACAGCGGAGGACATTGCCGCTGTTACCTCTAAAGAGGAGCTTTTGGTGATCCTCAAGGATTGCCTCTCAGAGGGCAAGTCTTTCCACATAGTCTTGGAAAATCTATCGCTCTTGGATTGGCTAGATGAGTATTTCACTGGTGCGCGGGAAAATATGGGTGGTCAGGCGGGAATTATCGCCAACCAGATGGCTACTCTAGGGGCAGAGTCCGCGGTCTATACGCCTTTGCTTTCGCCCAAACAGGCTCGGTTGTTTGTGGATAGCGTCACAACACCAGTGGTTGACGGAGGCAAACTACAGATTCAACCGGTATCCCAGGCAGCTCGCAGTGATGACGAGACAAAAATCAACTGGATTTTTGAATATGCCAAGGGGGAGACTGTTGCCTTTGGTAGTGAAGTGGTTACAACCCCCCGGGCTAATCGTGTGATTCTCGCTACTCGACCGAAGGGCTCCATCATGTCCTTTGACGAGACTATAGCTCAGCATTTGCCTGCACTAGGAGAGAGTATTGATGTTGCCTTCATGGCTGGTTACCACTATGCTGAGCCTGTTTGCAGTGATGGACGCAGTTTTGAGGAATTCATGGACGATTCGGTAAAGCAGTTGCATGCCCTAAAGCAAGAGAACCCTGATCTCGTGATGCACTTTGAGTATGTGCCCATGAAATGGCCAGAGCTAGAGCCTAAGATGCTCCAGACAATCTGTCAGGAAATCAAGAGCTTTGGTATCAATGAGAATGAGATCAAGAGGGTACTCAGGGAATATGGCTACGAGGCGGAGATGGAAGCTATCGATGAGGATGAAAGGGCCTACTCCTTATACAAAGGTGCGCTCAAGCTCTTTAGACACATGCAGCTGGATCGCATCCATGTCCACAATCTCGGGTATTATGTGTTGGTCCTTAAGAAACCCTATCCGGTTTCCATGATGAACGTACGTCAAGCGTGCCTTTTTGCCTCGGCAGTGAACGCTGTGAAGGCCAAGCATGGTGGCTATGTAAAACCGGAGCAGTTGGGCGAAGCTAGTCAGCTACCCTTATCTGACGTGGGCTTTAAGGAGCTAGCGGGTATCGCGAAGGAGCTAGAAGGAGAACACCCCGAAGCGGCCAAGCTGCTGGAGCGGGGCTATTTGGAGTTTGAAGACCATTATCTGGTAGTCACTCCGGCCCACATCGTGGCCAATCCGGTAAGTACTGTAGGCATGGGAGATACCATCTCCTCAGCTTCTTATGCAGCGGAGGTTATCGAAGGATCATGAGCTAAAGTAGTTGACAGCTCCTTGATGGACGGATATAATATGCGTAACTAGATAGCAAGCGATGAAGGGAAGAATAGGCACAGCTCTGGATGCAAGAGAGCCGCGTAAGGTGGGAAGCGGTATCCGTAGCTAAGCCTAGAGCCAACCTGGAGCTGTGCCCAAACAGCACTGTTTGGTGCTGGTAAGGGATCACCGGAGATGCGACTCTGTTAACAACGATGCTGCTGGCATCATGAGGCCAATATCGCGAGGTATTGGCGAAAATGGGTGGTAACACGGACCTCCGTCCCATACGGGACGGGGGTTTTTTGTTTACGAAGATAGATAAGGAAATAAGTGGCGATGATGAGGATGAAGGCTTCTTTAGGTTCTCTAGAGAGGGACTGCCGGTGGAAAAGTCCTGGACCGAGGAGCTAGGCCCCCCCGGAGCCGTCTATGAAGGTATTTGCCTGAAATAGACCGGTTAGCTCCCCGTTATCGGGGCCCTTTGGCGAGGCACTGTGACCAAAGCTTTTGATGGTCAAGTGACGGCTAAAGATCGAGAGGCCAGCCTATGGCTGGCAAATGGAGTGGTACCGCGGGAATCCCGTCTCTAAAGAGGAGACGGGTTTTTTTATTCTACAACTGGAAATATGGCTTTATTACCAGAGAAGAGAAGGAGCTGTGGTCAAAATGCTACAAATGGAACGCTACTATGCCGAACGTGTGGGACATATGCAGGGATCAGATATTCGGGATGCTTTCAAACTAACGGAACAGCCAGGGATCATATCCTTCGCCGGCGGATTTCCCGCCCCGGAATCGTTTCCCATCCCACTGATAGAAAGGCTTCTCGCGGGGATGTTCAAAAGTGATTACTCTGGGTTGCAGTATGGTCCTACGGAAGGACTGGAGGACTTGCGGCATGAGATAGCTCTCATGATGACGGCTGAGGGAGTAGCGTGTGATGCGCAGAATATTTTGATCACCAACGGATCGCAGCAAGCCCTAGACCTAATCTGCAAGGTTTTTCTTGATCCCGGCGATATCGTTTTGGTGGAAGAGCCAGGGTACGTTGGGGGACTAAACGCCATCGGCAACTACCAGGGGCAGAAGGTGGGGATCCCCATGGATGACGAAGGGTTGCGGATTGATATCATGGCCAATAGGCTAAAGGAAATGGCCAGCAAAGGCCAGCGGCCCAAGTTTATATATACGGTGTCCAACTTCCAGAATCCGACGGGAGTAAGTCTTTCCGTAAGCAGGCGCCGGGGACTTTTGGACCTGGCTCGGGAGTATGATTTTCTTATTCTGGAAGACAATCCCTATGGCAAGATCTCCTTTGGGCAGGAAACTGTGCCCCACATCAAGACCATAGATGATGAGGGAAGGGTCATATACTTAGGTTCTTTCTCCAAGATCCTGATCCCAGGGGTGAGAATTGGCTGGGTGGTTGCATCTAAGGAGTTGATTCGGCAGTTGACCGTCGCTAAGCAAGGGACTGACCTTTGCTCTAGTTCTTTGGGGATGAAACTAGTAGTTGAGAGCATCCTTAGCGGTGAGTTGGAGGCGCATGTTGAGTCGCTAAAGGTCTTGTATCGGCGTCGACGAGATGTGATGCTGCAAGCACTGGCAAGATACATGCCCAGGGAGGTGCACTGGACGAGGCCCCAAGGGGGATTCTTCGTTTGGCTCAGACTTCCCTCGTATATCGATTCCAAGGATATGCTGCCTGTAGCTGTGGCAGAGGAAAAGGTGGCATATGTTAGTGGCCAAGGGTTTCACGTAGACGGCACCGGCCATAATACCATTAGGCTGGCGTATAGCCAGGCTTCGGAAGAAAACATTGAAGAAGGCATTCGTCGGCTGGCCAGTGTCATCCGTCGTCGGCTGGAAGTGGCCATGTAGGTCTTTTTAGCAGGATCCAGACAGGTTTTACAGAATGCTTCTAGCAATGGGCGGCATTATGTTGCCCAACCTGTTTTGGAGGTATTGTTAGATGCGCATATTGATCTTGTACAGCAAAGAGGGGCGCTTAGGGGCTTTGGCCCAGGGACTTGCCCGGGAGCTTAAGAAGGGCGATTGCCAGGTACAGCTCATGGAGGCGGAGCCCCAGGGATCCACTCCCATTTCGGGAGCACCCTACGATTTGGTCATCTTGGGTAGTCCCACCTTGGGGTTTTTCGGCGGCAAAATTGCAGAAGACTTGTCTTTGACCGTTCCCCGATTTACCAGGCTAGAGGGTAAGATGGCAGCCGCCTTCGTCTCTCACAAGTTGTTTGGGGCCAGCAAATCCTTAAAGGCGGTTATGGCCCTCTTGGAGAAACAGGGAGCCATGGTGGAGGATTTCGCCACTTTGCAGAGTCAGTCAGATATCGAGGCTTTTGGTCGCCGGCTCCTTAGGCTGGGCAGGCGATAAGTTTGCCACCAAGTATGCAGATCCCCACTGTGAGCGGGGAGTCTCACTACACGTTGGAAGGAGGCAGTCCTGCCACCATATTGGTCGGGCGTTTTCATGAGAAGCGATTTAGTAAAGAAGGGGTTGGAAAGGGCACCCCACAGATCACTCTTTAAAGCCATGGGATATACCGATGCAGAGCTAGAGCGACCGCTCATCGGTATCGCCAATGCTACCAATTCCATCGTACCGGGTCATATGGGCCTGGATAAGATTACTGCCGCAGTGGAGGCGGGGATCCGAATGGCTGGTGGTACCCCGGTAAATTTCGGTGTTATCGGGGTGTGTGATGGTATAGCTATGGGGCACGCCGGCATGCGGTATTCCCTAGCCAGCAGGGAGCTGATTGCCGATTCGGTGGAAGTAATGGCTGAAGCCCACGCCTTCGATGGCCTTGTTTTGGTCCCCAATTGTGACAAGATAGTCCCAGGCATGCTTATGGCTGCCGCCCGGATCAACATTCCCTCCATATTGATTAGTGGTGGCCCGATGTTAGCCGGAAGATATCAGGGAAAGGCTGTCGATCTAAACACTGTATTCGAAGGCATCGGTGCTGTGCAGGCTGGGAAGATGACCTCCCTTGAGCTGGCGGCAATTGAAGAAGCTGCGTGCCCGGGCTGTGGCAGTTGTTCAGGGATGTTTACTGCCAATTCCATGAATTGCATGGCAGAAGTTTTGGGCCTTGCTCTACCGGGAAATGGTACTATCCCTGCCGTTAGTGCTGCCCGCATTCGCCTCGCCAAGGAGGCGGGGATGCAGATAGTGAGGTTGGTAGAAGCGGAGCTAAAACCTCGGGACATTCTCACCCTGGCGGCCTTTCGCAATGCTCTTACCGTGGATATGGCTCTAGGCTGTTCCACCAATACAGTGTTGCATCTGCCTGCCATCGCCCACGAGACCGGGCTCAAGCTTTCCTTGGAGATGATTAACAACATCAGCGATAATACTCCCCATTTATGCCACTTAAGGCCCGGAGGACCTCATCATGTGGAGGATCTGGATGAAGCCGGCGGCGTTGCTGCACTCATGCGGGAATTGGCTAAGGGGGAGCTTTTGGATCTATCTGCACTAACGGTCAATCTAAAGTCGGTGGGCGAGAATATCAAAAAGGCAGTAAACAGGCGATCCGATGTGATCCGCTCTCTGGAGGCACCATATCACCAAAAAGGTGGCCTGGCTATTCTTTGGGGCAATTTAGCGCCCCAAGGTGCGGTGGTAAAGCAGGGAGCAGTATTGCCTGCAATGCTTTCTCATACCGGACCGGCTAGGGTCTTCGACTCCGAAGAGGCTGCAGTGAATGTGATCTTGAGCGGTGGGATCAATGCCGGTGACGTCATCGTAATTCGCTATGAAGGCCCGAAGGGAGGGCCGGGCATGCGGGAGATGCTAACACCTACTTCAGCAGTGGTGGGAATGGGACTAGATGACTCCGTAGCTTTGGTTACAGATGGACGCTTTTCCGGTGCGACTCGGGGGGCGGCTATTGGACATATTTCGCCGGAAGCTGCGGAAGGTGGCCCCATCGCATTGGTTAAGGAAGGCGATGAGGTTCGCATCGACATTCCGGGCCAAAAGATAGAGCTTTTGGTATCAGAGGATGAGCTAGCTGCCCGGAAGGTCGCCTGGCAGCCCAAAGGGCGCACGGTAACTGGCTATTTGAGTCGCTATGCTAAGCTAGTCACCTCGGCAGCCACCGGGGCAATATTAGAGGATTGATACGGTCCCGTGACCGGCTTTGGCGAGCTCAGGTGGAAGTGACAGGCAGCCGCATCAAAAGAAGGGAGCCACAATCTATGGGAGATCTGGTGGAAGTAGGCCGGTTTGATAGTATCATCGAGGCTGAATTGGCCAAAGCCAGATTGGAGTCTTGCGGCATCGCGGCCTTATTGATCAATAAGGGGATAGCCCAAGTGTACCCCGGTGCTGCTTATGCTTTTGGGGGCATAAAGCTCCTGGTACAGACGGAGTATGCCCAGGAGGCTTTGGAGATCCTGAGTCTTCCCGATGAAGACGAGGTATAGCAGGGGGCGATTCATCTTTTGGCCCGGTAGGCTATCATACTTGTATCCTAATCATACCCAGAGTGAGCAGTTTAACAAAAAAACTGTTGACAGCTGGGTATTTTATCCCTTATAGTATAAAGAAATTACCCAAATACATAAGAGGCGATGCAGGGGAAAAGTAGGTAAAGAGAACGACTACAGAGAATCGGCGGATGGTGCAAGCCGGTGCGTGACCTTTACCGAATCTCGCCCCGAAGCCGTTGGCCGAAATCCTAGAGTAGGCTTGACCGGGGTTACACCCGTTAGCGTGTAAGGCACGGAGGAGAGAATCCTCTGGCGGTTGAGGCTGAACTTAAGCAGTGCAGATGGTTCAGCGAAAAAGGGTGGTACCACGAGGAAGATACCTTTCGTCCCTTTAGGGCGGAAGGTTTTTTGCTACCTAGACAAACCTATGGAAGGGAGATGAGAGACTTGGCAGCTATGGAAGCTACTAGACAGAGCATCTATACAGGGGGTGACGCCGCTATCGTAGGCAGGGAGCCGGTAGTCACTGGGGCAGAGGCATTGATCCGGAGTTTGCAGGCTGAAGGAGTAGAGGTTGTTTTCGGTTATCCCGGAGGAGCGGTGCTATCTATCTACGACGAGTTGTATCGTTCATCATTGCGCCACATTCTCACCCGACATGAGCAAGGTGCTGCCCATGCCGCGGATGCCTACGCTCGGGCAACGGGTAAGCCGGGGGTTTGTATTGCAACTAGCGGGCCCGGGGCCACCAACCTGGTCACTGGCCTAGCAACTGCTTATATGGATTCTGTACCAGTGATTGCCATCACTGGACAGGTAGCTACCTTCTTGGTTGGAAAAGACGCCTTTCAGGAAGCAGATATTACCGGTATTACCATGCCCATTACCAAGCACAACTACTTGGTTACCGATGCCAGGGAACTTCCGAGGATTATCAAGGAAGCCTTTCATGTGGCTGCTACGGGAAGGCCCGGTCCAGTTCTAATCGACATACCGAGGGATGTTGCCACGGCTAAAGTTTCTTATTCCCATCCGGACCGAGTAGATCTGCGGACATATAAGCCAACCTATATCGGTCACGCTAAGCAGATTAGTGCTGCTATGGAGGCTATAGACAAGGCAGAGCGTCCCCTTCTTTACGTAGGCGGCGGTGCTGTGGCAGCGGGGGCCCAAAATGAGATTCGGCTCCTGGCGGAAAAGGCAGGTATTCCCGTTACTATGACTTTGATGGGGTTGGGGGCTTTCCCCGGGGAGCATCCTCTTTTCTTGGGGATGTTGGGGATGCACGGCACTGCATATGCCAATCTTGCAGTTAGTCATTGTGATCTGCTCATCGCTGTAGGTGCTCGGTTTGACGATCGAGTGACGGGGGCTATCGGGAAATTCGCCCCCAAGGCTCGGATCATCCATATTGATATTGATCCAGCGGAAATCGGTAAGAACATATCACCAGATATCCCCATAGTGGGCGATGCCCGGAACGTTTTGTTGGAGCTTTTGCAGCGAGTATCTGACAAGGAACATTCAGAGTGGATGAAGCAGCTGGATGCCTGGAAAAACAGGCACCCACTGAAATCTCAGCATATGTGGGAGCAATTGCTTGACGACGATGGACCTATCCACCCCCAAGTGGTCATTGATCAGCTATATGAGCTTTCCGGAGGCAAGGCAGTGGTAACCACCGATGTAGGCCAGCACCAGATGTGGACGGCGCAGTTCTTTCATTTTCAATCACCTCGACAGCTCATCACCTCCGGAGGTCTGGGGACCATGGGCTTTGGTTTGCCGGCTGCAATAGGAGCCCAAGTGGGTCGCCCCGAAGAGCTGGTGATTTGCATTGCCGGAGACGGCAGTATCCAAATGAACATCCAGGAGCTAGCTACTGTTGTACAGGAGCAGTTGCCCATCAAGATTTTTATCATTAACAATCAGTATCTCGGCATGGTTCGCCAGTGGCAGGAGCTTTTCTACGAGAAGCGTTACTCCCATACAGCGCTCAACTGTAGTCCCGATTTTGTCAAACTAGCGGAAGCCTATGGCATCAAGGGGATGCGGGCAAAAAGACAAGGTGAGCTCTCCGCCGTTTTGGAGGCAGCATTAAGTCACCCTGGACCTGTAGTAGTAGATTGTTCGGTTGTAGCTTCCGAAAACGTTTTTCCCATGGTGCCGGCGGGCAAGGGTCTCGATGAAATGCTAGGACTGGGGGATGAGTAGGTATGCATCACGTACTATCGGTACTAGTGGAAAATCGATCCGGCGTTCTATCCCGGGTGGCGGGGCTGTTTAGTCGCCGCGGATATAGCATTGACTCCATAGCTGTAGGCCCTACGGAAGATCCGGCTATCTCAAGGATGGTAATAGTGGTCGAGGCTGATGAAGAGGGTTTGGAACAGATTACGAAGCAATTGCACAAGCTCATTGATGTTTTCAAGATCCAAGATATTACCAAGGAGGCTCGGGTTGAGCGGGAGTTGGCTCTGATCAAAGTTCAAGCTGATGCTCAAACCCGGGGAGACATCCTTCAAATAGTAGATATTTTCCGGGCGAAGATCGTGGATGTGGCCGAAAAGTCGCTGGTGATCGAGATTACTGGAGACACAGAAAAAGTTGATGCTCTAATTGAACTATTGCGCTCCTTTGGCATCAGAGAGCTGGTGCGCACCGGCCGGATCGCCATGGTGCGGGGCAGGAAAACCACTGCTTCAGGTTTGTGATATGACCCACAAACGTGGACAAATGGCGAATNAGTTTGGCTAGTATCAAGAGCAACACGATAGGAGGCTAAGCAAATGGCAAGGGTGTTTTACGATAAGGATGCGGATTTGCAGCTTTTGGGGGGCAAGAGGATTGCCATAATCGGCTATGGGAGTCAGGGCCATGCCCAGGCCCTCAATCTCAAGGATAGTGGGTTGGATGTGATTGTTGCTAACCGAAAAGGTAGTGCCAATTACCACAGGGCGGTAGCCCATGGGTTTGATCCCGTCAGTGCTGCCGAAGCAGCGGCCAGTGCCGATGTGATTCAGATGCTGGTTCCCGATGAGGTAGCTGCCAAGGTTTATTACGAAGAGGTTGCTCCCCATATGAGCGAGGGCAAAGCACTGGTTTTCTCCCATGGGTTCAATATCCACTATGGCCAAATAGTACCTCCTAGTGATGTGGATGTCTTTATGGTAGCACCAAAAAGCCCCGGCCATTTGGTCCGTCGCATGTATGTAGAGGGCAAAGGCGTGCCTGCACTTTTGGCTATACATCAAGATTACACCCATCAGGCCCATAGGCGGGGATTGGCCTATGCCCGGGGTATTGGCTGTACTAGGGCCGGTGTAATCGAGACCACATTTGCGGAAGAAACTGAGACGGATCTCTTTGGCGAACAGGTAGTCTTATGCGGCGGCGTCACAGAGCTGGTTAGGGCAGGGTTTGATACGCTGGTGGATGCCGGGTATCAGCCGGAGGTTGCTTATTTCGAGTGCTTGCATGAGCTGAAGCTAATAGTCGATTTAATGTACGAAGGTGGGATAGCCGGGATGCGCTATTCCATCAGTGATACTGCGGAATACGGAGATTTGGTCACCGGTTATCGCATCATCAATGATGATACTCGGCGGGAAATGCGCCAGGTATTAAAGGAGATTCAAGATGGTACCTTCGCCCGCAGTTGGATCTTGGAGAACCAAGCCCGTAGGCCAGTATTCAATGCCATGAGGGCTAAGCAGGCCGAGCATCATATTGAAGTAGTTGGGCAAAAACTGCGGGCTATGATGCCGTGGATAGATGCAAAGCAAGAATAGGAAACCAAGACCAGGCTCTAGCACCATCTAGGTAAGCAGCTCTTTTTAGGGGGGTTAGTATGTCACGGGTTTATATCTTCGATACAACGTTGCGAGATGGCGAACAAACGCCGGGCATTAGCCTTAGTGTGGAGGAAAAGTTAGAGATCGCACGACAGTTAGCCAAGCTGCAAGTTGACGTGATAGAAGCTGGATTTCCCGTGGCATCGCCGGGAGATTTTGAGGCTACCGCAGCTATCGCCGCTGAGATTGAGGGACCCGCTATTGCTGCTTTGGCTCGGGCAACCGCCAAGGACATAAAGGCCGCGGCTGCTGCCCTTAAGCAAGCCAAGCAGCCATTGATCCATACCTTTATTGCTACGTCGCCTATTCACATGGAGTATAAGCTTCGCAAAAGACCAAATCAGGTTATGCAAATGGCGATTGAGGCTGTGGCTCATGCCCGCGGGTTCGCTGACGATGTAGAGTTTTCAGCTGAAGATGCTACCCGCAGTGATTGGGTCTTCTTGGCCGAGATCCTTGCCGCGGTGATTGAAGCCGGTGCCACTCGCATCAATGTCCCTGATACAGTAGGGTATACGACTCCGGAGGAATACCGAAGGCTTATTCAGTACTTGAAAGATAGTGTTCCTGAGATCCATAGGTGTCAGCTAAGTGTTCACTGCCATAATGATCTAGGTTTAGCCGTAGCCAACTCCTTAGCCGCTTTACAAGCCGGCGCTACACAAGTGGAGTGCACCATAAATGGCCTGGGGGAAAGGGCCGGCAATGCTTCCTTAGAAGAGATCGTGATGGCCTTGGCTACTCGACAAGATACCTATGGCCTAGAGACCAAAATCGTGACAGAGCATATCTACAGGACCAGTCACTTGGTCAGCGTTCTGACCGGTATATCGGTACAGCCCAATAAGGCTATTGTCGGTGCCAATGCCTTCGCTCATGAATCGGGTATTCACCAAGATGGATTTCTCAAGGCTCCTTCTACCTATGAGATCATGACACCCCAGTCCATTGGATTACATCAGAGCCGGTTAGTGCTGGGGAAGCACTCTGGCCGGCATGCCTTTCGGGAGAAGCTCAAGGAGATGGGCTATCATCTCACGGAGATCGAGTTGGAGAAGGCATTTGAGAGGTTCATTAGTCTGGCCGATAAGAAAAAGGAGATCTCTGACCGTGATTTGGAGGCTCTGCTAAAGGAAGACCTGATAGCTGTCCCGGANAGCTTCGTTTTGGACTACATCCATGTTTCCAGTGGCAATTCCACGGTGCCTACAGCTACGGTGCGTTTGCTGCGGGGTGAAGTTGTAGTCGAGGAAGCGGCTTGCGGAGCCGGACCCATCGATGCTGTCTATAGGGCGATAGATCGGGCTAGNGGTATCATGGTGCAACTGCAAAGTTATGCATTAAGGGCCGTCACCGGCGGCAAGGATGCCTTGGGCGAAGTTACCGTGCGCATTACCAGCAACGGTTCTGACTATGTTGGTCGGGGGATGAGCACTGATGTGATTGAAGCTAGCGCCAAGGCCTATGTCCATGCTCTTAACAAGTTAGTCTATGAACAAGGTGAGAGCCCAAAGAGCCCTGTGGCAATAGAAGGGGAGGTTTAGAGTATGGGCATGACCATTACAGAGAAGATCCTAGCAGCCCATGCTGGGAAAGACGAGGTGCGAGCCGGTGAATTGATCAGCATTCCGGTAGACATGATCTTGGGCAATGATGTGACTGCTCCCTTGGCCATTCAGGAGTTTGAGCGCATTGGGGTAAAGACCGTATTTGACCCCGATAAGATAGCGCTGGTACCAGATCATTTCACTCCGAATAAGGACATTAAGTCGGCGGAGCAGGTAAAGATCATGCGGGAATTTGCCCAACGCCACGGTATCACCAACTACTTTGAGATTGGGCGAATGGGTATTGAGCATTGCCTTCTCCCTGAACTGGGTCTAGTTCTGCCGGGTGATGTGGTGATTGGGGCAGATTCCCATACGTGCACCTATGGGGCCCTGGGTGCCTTTGCTACCGGTGTGGGCAGTACGGACATGGCTGCGGCCATGGCTACCGGTGAAGCTTGGTTTAGGGTGCCTGCCACCCTGCGACTCATTTATTACGGCAAGCCCAGGCCTTGGGTCAGTGGGAAAGACTTGATTTTGCATACCATTGGCCGGATTGGAGTAGACGGCGCCCGCTATATGGCCATGGAGTTTGCTGGCGAAACCGTCGCAGGGCTTTCTCAAGATGGCCGCTTTACCATGGCCAATATGGCCATTGAAGCAGGGGCCAAGAACGGGGTCTTCATCCCCGATGCCATCACTGACGAGTACGTTAAAGCTCGGGCTCGGCGTTCTTACAAGTTCTACACCAGTTGTGCCGATGCGGACTATGCCGACATTATAGAAATCAATGTCAGCGAAATCGAACCGCAAGTGGCTTTTCCTCATCTACCAGAAAACACTCGGGGTATCAGTGATGTAGCTGATGTGACCATCGATCAGGTGGTGATCGGCTCTTGCACCAATGGACGCATGGAAGATCTGCGGGTGGCAGCTAGCATCTTGGCTGGCAGACAGGTGGCTTCACATGTGCGGTTGATCATTTTCCCCGGCACCCAGGCAATTTACCGGGAAGCCTTGCGGGAAGGGCTCTTGGATATCTTTGTCGCTGCGGGAGCAGCGGTGAGTACCCCCACTTGCGGTCCTTGTCTTGGAGGTCACATGGGAGTCTTGGCTAAAGGTGAGCGAGCCTTGGCAACCACTAATCGAAACTTCGTGGGACGTATGGGACATCCGGAAAGCGAAGTCTACTTAAGCAGCCCGGCGGTGGCCGCAGCTTCCGCCATTGCTGGCCGGATTACCAGCCCGGAGGCAATAATGGGAAAGGGGTGCTTGGGATGAGGCAGCTTAAAGGGAAAATCTGGGTCTTCGGTGATGATATTGATACTGATGCCATCATACCGGCTCGACATCTAAATACTTCGGTTCCTAGGGAACTGGCGCTGCACTGTATGGAGGATGCCGATCCTACTTTTGCCGAGAAAGTGGGTGAGGGAGATATCATAGTGGCGGGAGGCAACTTTGGGTGCGGCAGTTCTCGGGAACATGCTCCTATTGCCATCAAGGCTGCTAAAGTGGCGTGTGTTATCGCAGAATCCTTTGCCAGGATTTTCTATCGCAATGCCATCAATATCGGTCTTCCTATCTTGGAGTGTCCGGAAGCCGTCCGGGAAGCTAAAGAAGGCCATGAGGTGGCTGTGGATTTGGCCCGGGGGTTGGTCAGTAATGTGACTTTACAAAGAACATACAACGCCGTGGCGTTTCCCGAATTCATGCAGGCGATTATCGGGGCTGGTGGACTCATTGATTTTGTAAAAGAGGGCCTAGAGGAGGGAAGCAGACATGGCTAAAATAGCCTTGCTTCCCGGTGATGGCATTGGGCCCGAGATTGTGGCAGAGGCCGTTAAGGTACTAGAAGCTGTAGCCCAAGTGCAAGACTTGTCTTTTACTTGGGAGACGGCTGATATGGGCGGCATAGCTATAGATAGGCACGGGACGCCTTTACCAGAAGCCACTTTGGCGGTTTGCCGATCGGCGGCTGGAGTCTTGTTGGGTGCAGTGGGGGGGCCGAAGTGGGATGCCCTTCCCGGTGATGAGCGTCCGGAGGCCGGACTTTTGGGAATTCGCAAGGGGTTGGGGCTTTATGCTAATTTGCGGCCAGCTCGAATCTTCGGGCCCTTGGAGGCAGCCTCCACCTTGAAGCCGGAAGTGGTGGCCGGTATTGACATTCTGGTGGTGAGGGAGCTCACCGGTGGACTCTATTTTGGTCGCCCCCGCTTTAGAGAGGTCTTGCCCAATGGCGGCATGCGGGCCGTTGACACCCTAGAGTATACAACCATTGAGATTGAGCGAATTGCGAGGGTGGCATTTAAAGCTGCCAGGGGCAGGCGGGGCATGGTCACGTCGGTGGATAAGGCCAACATTCTGGAATCTTCCCGCTTATGGCGGGAGACGGTGACTAAGGTGGGAGAAGAATTCCCCGATGTTGAGCTAAGCCACCTCTTTGTAGATAACTGCGCTATGCAGCTACTTCGAAACCCGCAGCAATTTGATGTGATTTTGACTACAAATATGTTTGGTGACATTCTCAGTGATGAAGTTGCGATGTTAACGGGTTCCCTGGGAATGCTGGCATCGGCCAGTCTTGGAGGAGAAGTAGGCCTATATGAGCCCGTCCACGGCTCTGCACCGGATATTGCCGGACAGGGTGTTGCTAATCCCTTGGCAGCCATACTTTCCGCCGCTATGCTACTGGCGTACTCTTTGGACAATCCGGAAGGGGCGGCACTAGTCGAGAGGTCGGTAGAGTCAGTATTAGCCCAGGGCTTTCGCACCAGGGATATTTGGCAGCCCGAAGATCGATTGGTTGATACAAAGACCATGGGCAACTTAGTGGTAGCAGCTATTTTAGGAGGAGGCGTGTATGACCGGCAAAATCATTCTCTATGATACAACCTTGCGGGACGGAGCCCAGGGAGAGGGAATCTCTTTTTCCGTGGAAGACAAGCTCAAGATCGCTCAAAGGCTAGATCAGTTAGGGTTCGATTACATTGAAGGAGGGTGGCCCGGCTCCAATCCCAAGGACAACGAGTTCTTTCAGAGAGCCAAGGAGATGAAGTGGCAGCATGCCAAGCTCTCCGCCTTTGGTAGCACCCGTCGGGTTGGTGTCGCAGCTTCCCAGGATAGAAACCTCCAGGCCATATTAGCAGCAGAGGTCAGCGTAGCGGCTATTGTTGGTAAGGCCTGGGATTTCCATGTTACTAACGCCCTCCAGACTACACTGGAAGAAAACTTGGCCATGGTAAGAGATAGTATTGCCTTCCTTTGTGCCCAGGGCCTGGAAGTGATATTTGATGCTGAGCATTTCTTTGATGGCTATAAGAAGAATCCTGTCTATGCCCTAGAAGTATTGCAGTGTGCCGCAAAGGCCGGAGCGGCGGTGGTGGTCCTTTGCGATACCAACGGTGGCACCTTGCCTTGGGAGGTAGATGTTGCGACCCGAGCAGCTGTCGATGCTGTAAACGTCCAGGTGGGAATACACGTCCACAATGACTCAAGTTTGGCAGTCGCCAACACCTTAGTTGCGGTGAATGCGGGAGCTCAGCACATCCAAGGAACCATCAACGGATATGGCGAGCGGTGTGGCAATGCCGACTTGTGCAGCGTGATTCCGAACCTGCAGCTCAAGGCTAGTCGAGAATGCCTCACCCCAGAGAGCCTAAGGCAGCTTACCCGCCTATCAAAGTTTGTTTCGGAAGTGGCCAACCAGATTCCCAATGATAGGCAGCCCTTTGTAGGCAGAAGTGTTTTCTCTCATAAGGGAGGTCTGCACGTAAGTGCTTTGATGCGTCACCCTGAAACGTATGAGCATATACCGCCGGAGTCAGTGGGTAATCGACGCAGGGTCCTTATCTCTGAACTATCCGGTGCCAGCAACATAGCTTACAAGGCGCAAGAGTATAATATTGCCTTAGAAGAGGACTCTTCGGCATTGCGCAGTGTGGTAGATGTGATCAAAGACCTGGAGTATCAGGGGTACCATTTTGAAGGAGCTGAAGCTTCGTTTGAGATCATGTTAAGGAAATCCCTTGGTCTATACACCCCCTTTTTCCACCTGGAGGGACTCAGGGTCATCATTGAAAAGCAAGATCGGGATGAAGAGCCTCTGGCCGAAGCCACTGTCAAGGTAAAGATCGGCGGGCGGACATCCCATCAGGTGGCAGAAGGCAACGGGCCCGTCAATGCTTTGGATAATGCCCTTCGCAAAGCACTGGAAGAAGCCTACCCGCGTCTGAAGGATATCCGGCTCGCTGACTATAAGGTGCGGGTTTTAAATGAACGGCGCGGCACCAGTGCTAAGGTGCGAGTGCTTATCGAATCCACCGATGGGGTGCAGACGTGGGGAACAGTAGGTGTATCTACCAACTTGATTGAGGCTAGTTGGCGAGCTTTAGTAGATAGCATAGAGTACGGGCTTTTGCGAACTGGCGTGGAAAAGCTATAGGATAATGGTTTCCGAACAGAAGACAGCGGGTGGCGCTTTCCTTGAGTGTCGCCTGCTTTTTTGCTTATTGCCTGATCATGGCAGCCTATGCCTAGAGACTGGTTCTGCTCAGCGGTTTCTTTGAATAAAGATTACATCGTGATAGGGATTACATCGTGGTAGACCTCCCAACCTTGGCGGGGATGAATAGATGACGGGAAGGGATTGGACCATGTTAAAAGATAAGAGGCCGCGTTGGAGACAGTCTCTGCCGTTAGTAGGGGCCACCATTTGNACGCTGTTTTTGTTGGCGGTATTTTGGTGGTGTGTTTGGACTGCTAGTGCTGGAATCGACTCTTTGATGGATATTTATGTTCCACCGGCTGGCTCTGGACTAATGGCCGCGGAGGATGAATCCAAAATGGGCCGACTCGAGCATGCTCAATGCGAATCAGACCGACTTCTGTATCTCGCAGACCCTTTGATGGAAGGTGAGGATGTTGCCGAACTACAAAGGGGTCTTAAGTGCCTGAATCTATACGGAGGAGCTATCTCAGGTCGATTTGACCGTTTGACAATGGCAGCAGTGCAAGGCTTGCAACGCCAGAAGGGACTTAGCCACGACGGGGTAGTGGGCCCCATGACGTGGCAGGCGCTAGCCAATGATTTTCCTGTGCCTGTTATCGAAGGTGCCCAGCCGGTACCCGACGGTGAGCGGGAGATAGTCATCGATGTAAGCCGGCGTCTGCTGACAATCCACATAGAAGGTAAGGAATACCAGAAGTTCCCCGTAGCAGTGGGTATGGCCAAGACGCCAAGTCCCATCGGTGAGTTTCGCATCGCCCACAAGAGTATGAATTGGGGCGGAGGGTTTGGTAGCCGCTGGCTAGGTCTGAACGTGCCCTGGGGCATCTACGGGATCCATGGTACTAATAAACCCTGGTCTATAGGCACCATGGCCAGCGGCGGATGTATACGCATGTTTAATCGCCATGTGGAGCAGGTGTTTCGAATTATACCTGAAGGTACTATAGTCCGCATGGTGGGTCGCTCCCCTGGCGGGGTTGCTAGGCAGTTGGAGCAAGGTAGCAGTGGTCAAGATGTGGTTGCTCTACAGTTTGCCTTAAGGGAGCAGGGTTGTGACTGTGGACTTGCCGATGGCAGATACGGAGAGCAGACGGCAGAGGCTGTAAAACAGCTCCAAAAGGCATATGGTCTCATGGCCGATGGCATAGGCTGGCCCGATGTGTATCTACTCTTGGGGGTGAGACAGTGAAAAACCGCAGGCTTGCACTCCTTCTGGCTGGGGTAATCATCGTTCTTGCCGCTATAGGTGGTTGGTGGTGGAGGGTTCAGCACCCTCAGTTGACTTTAGATCCCTATGCCAAAATCGATGGCCAAACCACATATTCCCTGGAAATCTGGGTGGAGAATGATGGTGGTCTGTGCCAGCCCCCGCCTTTGGAGTCTGAGTTTTGGTCAGATGTGACAACAGCTTTTCATAGTCTCTATCCCAATATAGAGATATCCTTTGAGGTAGTACCAGCATCTAGTTTGGATGAAGCAATGGAAAAGGCCCTAGCCGCGGGGCGACCTCCCCATGTCTTGGTAGAGAATGCTGAGTGGTTTCGAGTTTGGTCAGATCTGCAGCTGCCAATAGATCGCTTCTTGCCGGAGCAGGAACGTTCAAATTACTTTCCCGCTGCTTTGGCCCATGTAACGGTGGGTGAGAATCACATGGCTTGGCCGTGCCAGATACGGCCCCAGATCTGGGCTGCCAACAAGAAGATGCTCGCGGGGTTGGGCTTGGATTTGGCTGTACTTATCGACCAACTAGGCGATGCCGCTACCTGGAAAGGGTATGGTTGGCAGGAGCTCAAGGATAGACTAGATAAGGCTAAACCAATCCGCCAGCCTTATATGGCCCATGCCATGGGGAACTCAGATACCCTCCTTCAGCTTCTTGTCACCCTGAGCGGAGGGGTTGTGGGCCCTAAGGGAGAGCTCTTGCTAACCAAACAGATAATCGAATCTGTCCTCACTGATTGGCAAAAATGGCAAGATGAGAAACTCTTATCTATGGTTCAGGGTACCTTACTCACTGATTTCGTGTCAGGTAGGAAGGTGGCAATAGGTCCGGTGGGGCCTTGGATATGGGGCATGGGTGAGAACGCCCGGTTGCGGGGATATCGATCTTTAAGTATTCCGCAAGATATCGTCCTCATACCACCTCCCGGCAGCACCGGCGAAAACGGCTACCTTGGAGGCACAATGGTAAGCGTATCAGTATTTCGTCATCGACGCTTCCAAGGTTTGGCCCATTCCCGCCTTTCCATGGAGTTTGCTCGAAGTCTCAGCCTGAAGCTAGGGCGAGAGCTTAGCAAAAATAATCACGGAATCCCTGCTTGTAGAAGTGTATTTCATGAATGGCAGCAAGAAATGGGGCTCTCTGCTAGTCAAAGCGAAAATCTAATAGAGNTTCTGGAACGGTCGATGGGATTGCCCCCCTTGGCAGCGGAATGGCACGAGGTTCGCAGGCGCATGGTTGGCGAGATATTGATACCTGCTCTTGACGAAGTCATCCTGGGAAGAGCTGGCCCGGATACGGCGGAGCGGCTGGCTTTGGCACTAGGGGCAGAGCTGGAGGCTGGCAAGGAGCGAAAAGCGAAGGAGAAGCGGCGGTTACCGAGAATAAGTCCATGGTAGTCTTTATATTAGTTACAGTGGGTGATGATTTTGACGAGGCTGTTTGGAACCGATGGTGTCCGGGGGGTGGCCAACAAAGCTCTCACCCCGGAGCTAGCCTATGCTTTGGGCCGTTATGGTGCGTATGTACTACTGCGAGACAGTGAAGCCCGGCGCCCCCAGGTCTTGGTTGGGCGGGATACGCGGATCTCCGGGCATATGCTGGAAGCTGCTCTTACCGCAGGCATAACCTCCGTAGGGGCGAATGTGCTGCAAGCTGGTGTTCTGCCGACTCCCGGCGTTGCCTATCTGGCCAGAAGGTGGCAAGTAGATGCCGGCGTAATGATTTCTGCCTCCCATAATCCGGTTGCGGACAACGGCATCAAGTTTTTTGCCCGAGATGGTTTTAAGTTGATAGATAGCGTGGAAGATGAGATAGAGTCCCTCATGAAGGAGACTGCCCAGGGTATAAAGACATCCTTCTGGTCTCAAGAAGATGGACTACCTCGGCCTACAGGAAAGGATGTGGGCAGGGTAGAGGTTAGGACCGATGGGATTGATGCGTACGTTAGTTTTCTTAAGGGCGTTGGACCGAAGGATCTGACTGGGCTGAAGGTGGTTGTCGATTCAGGAAACGGAGCTGCTTGCCAAGTGACCCCTCGCATTTTGCGGGAACTAGGTGCTACGGTGATCAGCCTTTTCGACAGCCCCGATGGCCTCAATATTAATGATGGATGTGGTTCCACCAAACCAGAGGCTCTTGCTGCCGCTGTTACCCGGTATGGCGCCGACATAGGGATAGCCCATGATGGCGATGCTGATCGCATGATTGCAGTGGACGAAAAGGGCAATCTAGTGGACGGGGACCACATTTTAGTTATCTGTGGACTGCATATGCTTCGCCGGGGAAAGCTGGCTAAGGATCGCATGGCTGTGACGGTCTATAGCAACTTGGGGGTACGAGCTGCCCTCAGGGCTGCAGGGGGCGATGTTGTGGTAACAGCCAATGGAGACAGATATGTACTGGAAGCCATGCGAGTCCAGGGGCTTAATCTTGGAGGTGAACAGTCGGGACATATAATTTTCCTCGATCACAATACGACGGGTGATGGCGTCTTGTCAGCCCTGAAACTCCTTGAAGTCATGCAGGACGAATCTCGGCCATTATCAGATTTAGCGGCTCAGCTGCAAAAATATCCTCAAGTTCTGCGCAATGTTCACGTCAAAGACAAACACGGATGGGAAGGCAACCGCAAGATTCAGTCGGCTATTAGCCAGGCTACCGAGATTCTAGGAGATAATGGACGCATCTTGGTTAGAGCTTCAGGCACAGAGCCGTTGATTAGAGTTATGGCGGAGGGCCCCGAGGAACAGATGGTGAACAGCATTGTCGGGGAGCTTGTAGCCATCATCGGAGCGGAGCTGGGTTCATTAGGTGAGGGAGAAAGACGGAGGTAGGCTGTTGATCTACGGTACAGGAATCGATATCATCGAGATTGAGAGAGTAGCCGCAGTCTGGAAAAGACAAGGGCAGAGATTTTTGGATAGGGTATATACTCCCTTAGAGCAAGAGCGTTGTTTGGTGGGGGCTCCGCGGGCCCAATGGGAAAAATTGGCCGCTCGTTTTGCCGCCAAAGAAGCGGTAATGAAGACCTTAGGAACGGGCTGGCGGCAAGGCGTACGCTGGCGTGATATCGAGATCAGACATGAGAGCTCAGGAAAGCCCTATGTGTGTTTGTGGGGGGCCAGCAAAGAATTGGCAGCTGCTAGAGGGATTGGCCTCATCCATATTTCCCTCTCCCATAGCCGAAAATATGCTATAGCTAGTGCCGTGGCATTGAAGCGAGCAAGCGAGGTGAAGACCAGCGATGAGACTCTTGACAGCTGCCCAGATGCGGGCAGTTGATAATCAGGTTGTGACAGAGACTGGTATTCCCAGTATAGTACTAATGGAAAACGCCGGTCGACAGGTGGCAGAAGTGGCTGCCACCTTTTTAGAGAAGAGCCAGGGACGGAAGATAGCGATTCTGACCGGCAAGGGCAATAACGCCGGCGATGGTTTTGTGGCTGCCCGCTACCTGAGCAATTTAGGTTACAAAGTGCGGCTGTTTCTTTGTGCAAGGGCCGAAGAGCTTGTCCATGATGCGCTGGCCAATTACCGTATTTGTGAGCAGTTGGGAATAGACATGCAAGAGGTCGATGAGCAGTATCTACCTAAACTGCGGTTTGGGCTATCGTTAACCGATCTCGTCGTTGATGCCCTGTTGGGAACCGGTATCAGGGGCGAACCACAAGGTATCATGGCACAAGTAATTCAGTTGGTCAACGAGGTGGAGAAACCAGTACTGGCAGTGGATGTCCCTTCTGGTCTTGATGCCAGCATCGGCACGGCATATAGGCCGTGTATCAAGGCCAATATGACTGTGACCTTCGCCGCTCCGAAAGTGGGCCTCTTCATCCACCCTGGAGTTCGGCAGACTGGATTGGTCTATGTCGCCAACATCGGTATCCCCCCTAAGATACTGAATTTGGGGGGACCCGGTAGCCTCTTGACAGCTTCTGCTACCAAGGAACTCATACCTTGTCGGGTTGTCCATGGCCATAAAGGGACCTTTGGTCACGTTCTTCTTTTGGCCGGATCAGTGGGTATGACGGGAGCGGCTAGTCTCGCTACTTATGGAGCATTGAGAAGTGGAGCCGGGTTAGTATCCCTCGGTGTTCCCGCTAGCCTCAACGATATCCTCGAGATGAAAGTGACTGAGGCGATGACTATTCCTTTGCCTGAGACAGCCGAGCGGAGCTTGAGCGCGGCAGCATTGCCTATTATTCAGAGATTGCTGCCTCATATGGATGCTGTGGTAATAGGTCCGGGCCTAGGGCAGCATGATTCCACGGGAGAGCTGGTTGAAGCTTTACTACTGGAAGCTACCTGCCCCGTTCTTCTCGACGCTGATGGCCTCAACTTGGCAGCTAAGACCCGCTGTTTGGACAAGCGCCAAATTGATAAAGATTGCCCGTTGGTGATTACTCCCCATCCCGGGGAAATGGCTCGTCTTTTGGAGTGTTCCATAGCAGATATCGAAAAAGATAGAGTAAGAGCAGCTCTTACTGCTGCCCAGCGCTTTAGCTGTATAGCGGTCCTTAAAGGGGCTGGTACCGTTGTGGGCGCATGGGATGGGCGATTTTGGGTGAATACTACTGGCAACCCCGGAATGGCCACGGGTGGCACCGGTGACGTACTAAGCGGCATGGTGGGAGGGTTCATGGCAGGAGGCATCGACCCCGTCGCTGCGGCTCGAGCTGCTGTATATATCCACGGCTTGGCCGGAGACATGGCCTTAAAGAAGCAGGGAGAGGTTTCGCT
>JGI24708J26588_10000265_pt1 | contig 42137 bp, 37 predicted proteins | sample BioPla1DNA2_FD_26588 | JGI IMG/M metagenome (IMG submission 26588) | reverse complement strand
ATGCTTGATTCCTAGTTCCCAAATATAATTAGGAGTAATTTCCTGCCTGAAACAGTGAATTCATCGAAGATTATCCCTGTGCAAACGCATACTTATCTTTTTTTATATTAATTTGAGTAAAAATGCGAAATAGGTGTTGACATATATCAAAAAATGTAGTAGAATATAATTCGTCGCTACAAGATAGCGAATTGGTGAGGGAGCATAGCTCAGCTGGGAGAGCACCTGCCTTACAAGCAGGGGGTCATAGGTTCGAGCCCTATTGCTCCCACCAAATTTGGCCTGGTAGTTCAGCTGGTTAGAATGCTAGCCTGTCACGCTAGAGGTCGTGGGTTCGAGTCCCATCCAGGTCGCCATTTGCCTCTGTAGCTCAGTCGGTAGAGCAAAGGACTGAAAATCCTTGTGTCGTTGGTTCGATTCCGACCGGAGGCACCAAATCAATAGGTCAGAGGCCGATTATATCGTGCCTTTGGCTTTATTATGATGATGTACAATAGAATCTGCGGATTTAGCTCATCTGGTAGAGCGCCACCTTGCCAAGGTGGAGGTAGCGAGTTCGAGCCTCGTAATCCGCTCCATTTAAAGACGTCGGGGGAATACTCTCGGCGTTTTTCTTGCATAGAATTAGCCGGATTGTTCCTCTTTTTACATGAACAATCCGGCTATGGGAGGGGGGGGTTACCAATAAAGCTAGTCACCTAGAAATGGTTCTTAGCTGGTGTAATCTTCAATGCGGTCACGCAGTTCCTCATCATTCATTGCAACTATGCCGTTTTTTAGCAATTCCTTATCTTTATCGGGTAGAGTGTTGACATAGGTATCGTATTCACGCATTGGCTCTTGTTGGTTACTTATGAACACTGCAATTCTGCCATTATATTCTTTTATGATGTAGAATGGCGCCGTCGTAACCTGCGTTTGGGATGATTGCTGTATGGCATCTGCACTTGTGCTGTTAAGCTTTACAAATGATACTGAAAGCAACGAAATCACCATTGTAAAAGCAATTAAGATATATGTCATTTTTCGATTCATTTTTTACATCCTTTCGGCTAAGATTAGATAAGGAGATTAATTTAGAAGTATTATCTGTAAAGTCATTGTAATCATTATATAAGTTTGTTTTATATTATTGTTGCCTTGTAACCATTTTTTATTCAATTAGATAACAATTAATTGCATTATGTTATTAACTTTTACTATAATATATGCTATAATGACTATTGTTTGATGTATGTGCGTCATTAGCCCACATCTATACTTTTACATAGTTAATACGCACTCAAGAACGAAAGGAGTTGTTTTATTATGGATAGAAAACCTAAAAGGAAATCCCCCGCTACTTCTAAATCTACTAAACCCACCAAATCCGCAAATAAATCAACGAATACAAAAAAATCAGTTAAGAAGATTATAAAGCGAAAAAAGAAGAGCCCGCTTAAAAGGACTCTAACCGTTATCGGTACAACATTTATTTCGCTATTCCTAGTTGCTGTAATTACGGGCTCAATTGTTGCGACGGCATTGACTGTATATATAATGAATTTCGCCGATGATAGTATGCTAGATATTGAAATCGATAAATTAAAGCTAAACTACACAACAATTATCTATGCCAATGATAAGAACGGCAATGAAGTCGAAATAAAGAGGCTCCATAATGAGGCTAACCGTATTTGGGTTGATCTTGATCAAGTGCCGCGCCATGTTAGGGATGCATTCATCTGTGCTGAGGATCAACGTTTTCTCGATCATGATGGCATTGATTGGAAGAGGACCTTTGCTTCATTTGCGAATTTGTTCCTGCATTTCTACGATACTAAGCAGGGCGGATCGTCAATTACGCAGCAGCTTGTAAAGAATGTAACTGGCGATGATAAGCAAGATATTTCAAGGAAACTGCGGGAAATTTTCCGTGCTATGAATATGGAGAAACACTATACAAAAGATGATATTCTTGAGGCATACCTCAATTATATTGGACTAGCTAGCAATAGTGTCAGCGGTGTACAGGCCGCCTCGGACTACTATTTCGGTAAAGATGTGTCCGAATTAACTATTGCTGAAGCTGCGTGTATTGCGGCGATTCCTAAGAATCCGCCCGTCAACGATCCGTATAAAAATTATGATAAAAATGCCGCAAGAAAGCTATACGTATTAGAGCAAATGTATGACAACGGCGCCATTTCATATGAAGAATTTGAAGCGGCAAAGGAAGAAGAAATCGTATTACGATACGCTTCAACCGATGAGGCAAGGGACAAAAATGAAGAAGCATCAAAGGCTGAGCAAATTTCAAATAGCTATTTTGTCGATGCTGTTATTGAAGATGTCATCAAGGGCATACAAGATAAAACAGGAATGGACCGTGATTCCGCAACTAAGAAGCTTTATAGCGGCGGATATAGAATTTACACCACCGTCGATTTAGATATGCAAACCGCGGTTGAGAAGAAGTATGAAAATAATAAGGCTTTCACTAGCTATACTCTCGATGAATATCCACAATCCTCATTTGTAGCAATGGATTATAGCGGGCATATTCTCGCCATTGTCGGCGGCATAGGCGAAAAAACTGCCAGAGGGTGGAATTTCGCAACAATGGAGAAGCGATCTCCCGGATCGACAATGAAGCCGGTCGGTGTCTATGCGCCCGCCCTTAACCTAGATATGATAACATGGTCAACAATGGTAAAGGACAAATATTTTAAAATCGTTGAGGAGGACGGAGTAAAAAAGAAGTTCCCTCAAAACTACAGCAAAACTTATTCAAATGCTTATATACCAGTTTATAAGGCGCTTGAGCGCTCACTCAACACTATCCCAGTAGAAATTCTTGATAGACTCGGTCCTAAGACATCATTCGACTTCTTAACGACAAGACTAGGATATACATCTTTAGTTGCCTCAAGGGTTGAGGATAATGGACGTGTGTTCACCGATATTGACTATTCACCGCTTGCGCTCGGTGGTTTAACAGATGGTATTACTACCGTTGAGCAATGTGCTGCATATCAAATTTTCGGCAATGGCGGAGTGTATTATAAGCCAACAACATTCACAAAGGTAATTGATCCTGAAGATAATGTTGTTCTTGAATATAAGCCCGTCGGCATTCAAGCAATACAACCCGACACTGCATATGTAATGAATCGTATGCTAAAGCAAGTTGTAGAAGGTCCGAACGGAACAGGTACTGCCGCAAAATTAAGCAATGTTGAGGTAGTCGGTAAGACAGGAACATCCCAAAATAACCATGATATTTATTTTGTCGGCTGTACTCCCGATTATGTTTCGGCGGTATGGTATGGATATAAGCAACGTAAAGACATGGGCAATATCTTTTATAGCTCGGCGCAAATTTGGAAGAATGTATTCGGTGAATATGCCAACTCTAACTCATCACCAACTTTTAAGATGGATCCCGATGTTATTGAAGCACGATTTGACCTGAATACTGGACTACTTGCTGGAGAGAGTACTAAGAATACTGCGGTAGGATATTACCGACCATCAAATCTACCAAGGTCCGGTTCTTAATCACTACTACAAGGGCATTTGCAATATAAAACCTGCAAATGCCCTTAATATATAACTATCTGGAAGGATTTTTTTAAATGGAAAACTTGAAATTCACTTGCCCTTGTCACTTTGGTTTAGAGGGGTTATTATCGAATGAAATAAAGCGGCTCGGTGCTGAAAACATCGTTACTACCGATGGTAGAGTTAGCTTCACTGGAGATTATACAACTTTAATACGTTGTAATCTTTCACTGCGCACTGCTGAGAGGGTACTCATTGTGCTGGGCGAATTCAAAGCTACAACCTTTGATGAATTATTTGAGGGTGTAAAGGCACTCCCATTTGAGAAATTCATAGGCAAGAAAGATGCGTTCCCCGTAAAAGGACATTCGATTAATTCTAAGCTATATTCAATACCCGATTGCCAATCAATAATTAAAAAAGCGGCTGTTAATCGCCTAAAAGATAAATACCATATTGAATGGTTTGAAGAAACGGGTGCGCTATTTCAAATACAATTCGCAATACACAAGGACAATGTCGCTATCATGATAGATTCATCGGGCATCGGGCTCCATAAGAGAGGGTACCGCCGCAAATCGAACATTGCGCCGATTAAAGAAACTCTTGCCGCCGGTATAGTGGATCTTGCTAGAGTGCGCCCTAATAGCACCGTATGCGATCCATTCTGCGGTTCTGGTACATTTCTTATTGAGGCGGCATATCGTGCGCTGAATATCGCCCCAGGGTTAAAAAGGCGCTTTATATCGCAGGATTGGCAATTCATACCCGAAAGTTTATGGCAGCAGGAACGTCAGCGTGCATTATCATTAATACGCCGTGATGCCAAATTCAAATGCTATGGGTATGATATTGACGACGCAACTCTTGAATTATCTATGGCGAATGCAAAAAAAGCCGGCGTCTCAAGTAGGATTCGTGTAGAGAATCGTGACATCAAAGACTTCACCTATAATGAAGATGAAATGATTGTAATATGTAATCCCCCCTATGGTGAGCGAATGCTAGAAATCAGGGAGGCTGAGGGCATTTATTCCACTATGGGAAAAGTCTTTGAAAAGACACGTGAACGAAATGCCTATATTATTTCACCGCATGAGAATTTTGAAAATATTTTCGGTAAGAAAGCCGACAGACGCAGAAAACTCTATAACGGTATGATTAAATGCCAATTATATATGTATTTTAAATAAAAAAAGGTGCTGAATTCAGCACCTTTTTCTATTTCGGTTTAACGTTCTGGCAATTTACCCTCATTTATAAATTGCTGAATTAGAGGCGGTAGTTTATGCTTTTTCTCATCATACCAAGGTAAATCATCAAGAGTGATAACATAATCATCGTTGAATACCGTATTGATATATTCATCATCAAGATAATTCTCATTATATATTGGCATGCCCTTTTCGTCTAAAATTGGGCGGTTATTTTCGTCTACTGCATGAACGAATTGCCCCCACCATGGCAACCACCACGACCAATATACCTTGTCCTTTTTGAGATTGTCCGGATCGGGAATGTAACCGCACTCCGACAATGTTGCCATCTTACCATGCGTATAACTTGTAACTTCATCGAATTTTGCCTTTTGTGAAGAATGGTCACGGCCTTTCTTTTCCGGATAAATATCTTCGCCGACAATATCGTATGTATTCGGGTGAACAGCCATATCCTTACTTTGCCCATTCCATACCCAAATTAAATTTGTTAGTTTATGAAGATTTTCAAGTCTATCAAAGATTATATACCATAGCTTTTTATATGCGTCTATGCTCTGTGTGCCAACATTCCCCCACCAGAACCAGTCGCCATTCGCCTCATGGAGCGGGCGCCATAGAACGGCAACGCCTTCACTTTCCAAGCGGCGCAGGGAATTCGCAATACAGTCGATATCATCAATTACTAGTTCGTACTCGGGCGTTCCCTCCGTCACTGCTTTAATTAAATCAAAGTGGTTGTCTTCCCTGTAAAAGGCATAGCCTTTACTTTCATCATTCATGCGTTTAGGTACATACCAATGCCAACACATCGTGACGATTCCGCCGCTTTCCTTCGCCCAGCGAATCGCCCTCGTGGTCTGCTCACGTGCATTATTCCGTCCAGTATCGTCCATGAAGTCATAACCTTTCATCGCTGGCAATCTGCCGCTATAACGATAATATACAACATCTTCGTATTCGGGTTCGAATAGATATTGCTGACCGCTAATTATACGTTTAGTATAATTAGCTTTGATATATTCAAATAGTTGTATAGATTCCTCGCTTGCATTATCCGACACAAGGCGGGAGGAATCCACCTTTTTCTTATCCAACTTTTTTAGTAAGGCATCGACATCTGTTTTATAATCTTTTAAATTCATATTGATTATCCCTTTCAAATAATTATTAAATTTTAAGTAATTTAGCATCGTATTTTAGGTAATTATAGATTAAAATCAACCTATTTTACATAGCATATACGACTTTCACTTGATTGTCAAGGCTAATCTCATTTTCTTCACACATTTGCTATCGAATTTTCTATCTGTTAAAGAAAAAACATCTATGAAGTTAACTTCATAGATGTTTTTTAACTATTCATCATCGCTATGCTAATCCTCTTCTGTGGAATCCTCATTAGCATCCTCATCGGTATCTGTATCATCAATGGTGTAAGCTCCATCAGCCCTCGTATCGTCGATTAGCTCNCTGCGATAAACTTGAATATCTCTCACCTTAGATACGACAAGTCCAAATATTCCAGCAACTAGGAGCCCTATCACCGTCATTACAGTTAGCTTAACTGCGCCGCTCATTTCCTTTGATTGTTCATCAAGCAACCTATCTGTGAAGAAATAATCCATTCGTTCTTGTAACGTTATCTCTACCCTATCGTCGGCAAATTTCACTTCTTCAACTAATTCTGCTCTGCCCGTTGCCCGATTATATGTATATAAATATGCTTTACCCGTAGCAAGCACTCCCCCCGTATCAATGGTTAACTGTGCCTTAGCTGGTAATTCGCCATTCTCCGCAAAAGAAATTGCAGCTAGTCCGATATGACGGGGCACGAATGCCCTCATTCTATCCTCATAGTCAGATGTATTATAAACTGTTAAATCAATGTCGGTAAGCTCCCCTGTGAGGTCCGTGCCCTTTATGAGCCATTGATATTCAAATCCATCTTCTGTAAAGCCACTCACCTTTACATCTTCCCCCGATTCTGCCGCCGCTATAAGAGCATCTTTTGTTATTATTACGCTCTCGACTTCCTCAACTTCAGTTGTTTGTTCAGTTTCCGCTGTGGTTGTTGTGGCTTCTTCAGTGGTTGTCGTGGTAGTAGTCTTTACCGTTGTAGTTTTCTTTTTCTTAGTCTTTTTAGTGGTGGTTGTAGTTTCCTCGGTTGTTGTGGGTTCTTCAGGTTCTGGTTCATCTGTGCTATCACTTGAAGTATCATTTGAGTCATCACTTGAAGTATCGTTTGAGCCATCACTTGAAGTATCGTTTGAGCTATCACTTGAGGCATCAGTTGAGCCATCACTTGAAGTATCGTTTGAGCTATCACTTGAAGTATCGTTTGAGCTATCACTTGAGGCATCAGTTGAGCTATCACTTGAAGTATCGTTTGAGCTATCACTTTCATTTGTTATCGTATCATCTTCGCTAGGGTCGCTTGATTCCTCGGCAAAAACCGCATTATCAAGCAAACCGCCGAATACATATATCATCAGCACCGCACAAAGGAGTGCTGCTATCTTGTTCATATCTAAATCCCTCCATCAAGCAATATACTTAATTCTAACACTTGCGATAAAATTCGTCAAGGGAATTACCTGCTATTTCCCTTGGCATTTCTCTTTTGTGAGAATTTAGGTGCGAATATATACGCAATTGCAGCAATGAGGGAAATTATCGATATTGCCATGCCGATCCTTAAACCTTTCGGCATATAGGAGAATTCGATCTCGATGTCCTGCCCAGCGTCGCAATATACTGCCATGAATCCGCCATTCACTAGCTCGATTTCTGCCTTTTCCCCGTTGACAGTCGCCGTGAATCCCTCATCATACGGCACACTGAAAAAAACTAAATTGGGTGAATCAAGGTTTATCTTAGCACGGAATCCATCGGACTTCCTCTCAAAAAAGTGTGCAGACTTCGCCCTGCGGTTTGCAGCTTCATCTTTAAAAGTATCATAATCTATCAGTAAAGGTGATGTGTCGAGGGTTGTAATATCGGGCAGAATATCACTGTATTTGTCGATTTGCTCATCGTTTAACAAAATCGCTTGCACTAAAGAAATGTGCCTTTTCCATTCGGGAACAAGATTAAGCGTTTGTTCCCTGATGTGATAATCATATGCAAACCCCATTGGAATGTAATTCTGATTTTCGTATATATCATAATCCATTCGTGTTTCTTTATATTCAGTTCCCCACATGGTAGTGAGCCTGTCCCCTTGATAAAATACATACTTAACGGAAAATAGCGCCCGTAGCCCGTATAGTGTGTCCGAGGGCATTGTAGCAACAAAGCGTGGTGCACCTATTATATCGTAGAATTGCATTTCGTTCCCATTAATGTTGCTGTTGAACGTCGCCATTGAGGGTAATCCCCACCACATATGCACATTGTAATATAAAGATGATGTATCAATCCTGAAGTTCTCATCAGTTTTATAATCATCGAACACATTACCTGCGTCAATTAAATTTTCTTTATACGTTGCTCTTTCATCAGCAACATAATGCGTCGAAACAAGTGTAATATTACCGCAAATTAAAATCGAAGCTACTACGCTGATGAATAATTTTTTTCTGAAAATATTTGTATCACCAAGTTTTAATAGGCTCAGCAAATAGACGGAACTCGCTATTGCTATCACTGCAAATACTATCAGAAATAAGAAGTCACCAACTGTAAATAGCCCGTATCTGAATATGCCATCTTCATCATAATTTGGGAAGAATGCTGAAACTAAAGCGAATGTCGTCGCCGCACCAATGATGAATTTTACAGATTTCTCTAACGGTATGCGGAATTCTTCCACATTATCAAGGCATATGACTGTTGCCAATGCAATCATCAATATCATCATATAATACCAGCGTGAATAGTAGAATGAATTGAATAAATAGAATACGCTATTGAGTAAGGGCACAAATGCAATTACACCGCAAATAATTAGCATTCGTGAGATGAAGTTATTCTTGCGTATTTTAAGGAAAGCTATCGCTCCCGCTATCGAAAACATCGGCAAATATGCCTGCGTAGATTGCCATCTTGTGACGGCAGTTTTCTCATAGAACGGCGCTACATGCGGTATATCTGCCGGGAATAAAAATGCACGAACAATCTCAATATATTTTAGGGGCGGATTATATGTGAACGCATCCCATCCCGATAGTTTTGCGCTATTCCTTGGATTTTCCGATACAAATAATACCGCCACAAATACGAAAGCGCTTATCCCGATACCTAGAATTACTTCAATAGCTAGCGCAATAAACTTCTTCCATGATAGTTTATAATCTTTGCTGATTAATTTTACTACAAAATATATTGCTAGAAAAATCGCCTCACCGACAAAGAAAATATAGTTCGTAATAAAGTTAAGCGCAATTGCAAGCGCTAATGCGCCCCGCTTTTTCCCCTCCATGCGCTCATCAAGCGCTATTAAAAGCAGTGGAAAAAATGCCACCGCATCATGAAAGTGATTGTAGAACATATTGAAAATTTGGAATCCGGAAAATGCATATAATAATGCACCGATCAGCGCATATTCTTTATTTTTAACGTATCTTTGTAAAAATGCGTATGAAGTTAACGTCGCCACTCCAAATTTAAGTGCTAGTAATGGCGCCATTAAATATGGCACAACTGCCGGCGGGAAAAGCAACGATATTGCGAAAAATGGCGAACCTAACATATAGAACATATACGATCCAATGAAAGATGTGCCTAGATCCGTCAGCCAACTAAAAAAGAATTCGCCATTCCTTATGCTTTTATTCGCCATTACATAGAATGGAATTTGCTGGGTATTAAAGTCATTCGATAGCAAAAGAATGCCTTTGCCATATATTACATATGGCAAAAGCATGATTGAAGATAGTATGAAACCGATTAGAAATACTTTCTTATAGCTAAATTTTGAATTGTGAAAAGTAGTCATTTTGTTCTCCATCTAAAAGTAGTATTATTATTTTGTAGAAACATATTCCTCTATTTCTTTTTCTCTATTATAATATGAATATTTATCGCCCTTAGTCCTGTCATAGGCAATTGTATCTAATACTGTGTCAATTTCAGAATCGTTAAAGCCAGTTATCGTATAGACGGGGACCTCCTCCATTTTCCCCATAATAATGTTCATGAAAGTATTCTTCGGTGCATCTATTAGATCCGCTACAATATGCGGCAAGTAAAATGAAGATACCGCATAATCCGGTGTCTTAGAATAGTCAATACCGAAATTGTCCCACATTACATATTCCTGCTCATATAAAGAAAAGCAATTGTCACTAGATATGCTTGCATCTTCATAAAAACCACTTTCGTAATAGAACATTGGGAAGTGGTCACCTATGAATAGAACAATTGTAGGCTCATCAAAATCTTCAAGCCTATTTATGAAATCGGCAAACAATTCATTACTATGTTCTATCCCCTCAAGATATAATTCTATCTCATCACCAGGGAATTCCTCCGTTTGATACGGTTTATGATTTTGCATTGTTGTTGCATGAATATAACATGGTGAGTCGTGCTTTTTAAGCTGCTTTTCTACCTCGTCAAATATAATCTTATCATCTATGAATTGGCGGAATCTGTGCTCGTCCTGTTGCTCAATATCCGGAATTAAATCCTCAAGGAAAAGCAACTCATCAAAGCCATATTCACTGTAAATTTTATCACGATTATAAAAACTCTTATTAAATGGGTGAATATACGTGGTGCTATATCCTAAACTATCGTAATAATCAGCGAATGTTGCTTGCTCGCCCTCTTTAAGCAAATTCTGCGGTAATTCATAATTGTTCAGTGATTTAATAGGTAGACCGAACATCAGCTCAAACTCCGTCTTTACTGTATATCCGCCGATAGTCGGTACTATACCCATTCCACGGTGCCCTTTTTCGGCAACTTCGTCAAGTCTGCTATATACTGAATCGGGTATATCAACACCATCGAACCGCCGCAAATCCGTATATGCCTCGGACATTATGAATACAACATTCGGGCGAATGAAGTCGCCCTCGGCAACATCATCATAATTCTTACCTAATATCTGAATTACCTTCTCCTCTGAGTATCCCATTGGTTCACGCACTTTATTCTGAGTTAAAGCCGACACCGATTGAGTTAAATAGGCAATTAGATTGTTGTTATTAAACTTCTCATCCGATTTAAACATATTAAGATTGTCCTGCGTGTCAACGTCGAATATACCATAAACAGTTGTTGATATAGCTGGGCTGATTATTGAAAACATCAGTACAACAATTGTCATTAATCCAGCTAAAGCGCTGAAACGAAATTTCATTTTTAATTGAAGATTGAAAAGAAACGTCGCTACGATATACGCAAACATTATAACGCCAGTCACACATAGAATTGGCGCTAGATATACCCTCGTAAATTTCGTTATAGTGTGGGCATCTGTAATTAGAAGCATATCAACTATTGTAAAATGCGTTCCCCCCGCCTCATACTTGAAGTACTCAACGCATGAAAACACAAAAAACATCACCCCTGTAAAGAGCGTGCTAAGATATGTTCGTTTTGTAAAGAATAAGAATGTTGCATAAATGGCGCTTATTATAATAATATCGAATAATATTATCGTCGGTCTGTTTATGATGAATTTTAGGAGCTTCGGGATGGATCGCATCTGATTTAGTTCTGTAATAATTGTCATAAAAATCGGGAAAAATGCCGCTAGAAAAATCCTAAGACCTAAGTAATTATCAATATTCTTCTCTCTATATTCTTTAATTCGCTTGATTAACTGCAAAAAATCACCCTTTTCGTTAACTGTATTAGTCGCATTAGTTCAGTTCTAATAATATCACATCATTTAACATAATGCAAGGCATTTGAAAAAATAAATTTTATTTTTGGTGTTATTTTTTTACTAATCACACTATATAATAACACATTTTACGGTGATTTTCAAGCGATGCTGCAAATAGTTTTTAACCTCCAACCGCAATTATAAGCTTTCCTTTGTGAACGCATACGGGATTAGTTCATGCAATTTGAATACCTTGAATTCGTCCTTCGATTTTACAACTATCACCTGCATATCTTCCGTCGCAAACTCCGATAATACCTGCCTGCATATTCCACACGGGTATGCAAATTCGGTCAAAATCTCTTCCTGCGCCCTAGTTCCACCTGCAATTGCAATAGCACGGAAAATTCCATCATCAATGTTTTTTGCTAGGGCATCGAAGGTGGAAATCGCCCTAGCCACCGCCGATCGTTCCGCACATATTGTCGCCCCGAATGATGAATTCTCGATATTCACACCTGTTGTAATCCTACCGTGAATATCAAGAAGCGCCGCACCCACATAAAATTCAGAATACGGTGCATATGCGAATGCTCTCGCCTTTAAAGCAAGGGACGCAAGCTCGCTATAATTTATCCTATTCGAATTGCTGCCAATCATTATACTACCACTCCACATCTATTTTCTAATGCGATCTAATATGCTGCTCCCCTCGATATTGCCCTCTATACCGAAATAGTCAAGTATCGTCGCACCTATATCCGATAGAGTTGATAATGTGCCAAGATTAATCCCCTTAGCAATTTTACTACCATAAATTATAGCAGGCACATATTCCCTTGAATGATCGGTGCTCGGTGTCGATGGATCGCAACCATGGTCAGCTGTAATTATTAGCATATCATCTTCCCGCATCTTAGCCAGTAAATCCGGCAACTGTGAATCGAATACCGATAACGCACGTGCGTATCCGTCTACATCATTCCTGTGCCCGTATACACTATCAAAATCGACTAAATTGACAAAGCATAACCCGTTAAAATCTTCATCTGCTATCTTTATCGCCTTAGCCATTCCATCGTTGTTCCCTTGCGTTTTTATGCTTTTGGCGATGCCTTTTCCAGCGAAGATGTCGGAAATTTTCCCTACTCCAATTGTAGTAAAGCCATTATCCATTAAAATATCTAGCATTGTCCGCTTTGGCGGTTCAATGGAGAAATCTCTGCGATTTTTAGTGCGGATATAGCCGGATCCTTTATTGCCGATATAGGGACGTGCAATTACCCTCCCTACACTATGCTCCCCCTTAAGGATAGCACGTGCCTGCTCGCAATAGCGATACAACTCATCAATTGGAATGTCCTCCTCGTGGGCGGCAATTTGGAAAACACTATCCGCCGATGTATATACAATTAATCCACCCGTGTTCTTAGCTTCCTCGCCGTAATCCTCAATCACCTTAGTACCTGAATACGGCTTATTACATAGGATTCTTCTACCTGTCAATTCATGAAATTTATCTATAATCTCAGCAGGGAAGCCATCGGGATAGGTCGGCAATGGGTTAGCTGATATTATACCTGCAAGTTCCCAATGGCCGATAGTTGTGTCCTTCCCATTAGATGCAATTGCCAATCTCGCATAGCTGCAATTCGGGTTAGGGATGCCATTACAACAATCGACACCATCAATATTGAACAACCCTAGTGAGCGCATTGTCGGCATATTGAAGTACCTACTCTTTGCCGCCGCCGCTAAAGTATTGCTCCCCTCATCGCCGAAATCGGCGGCATCGGGCATTTCACCAATTCCAACACTATCAAGCACAATAATAAAAGCTCGCCTATTCATCCTAACACTACCTTTCTAGCATTAATACCCCGCACTGTCTTGCCCTTTAATAAGTCCAATTATCCTAGAACTGCCTAGCCGATCTGCACCTTTCTCAATAAAGCGCCTAGCATCATCAAGTGACGATATTCCCCCTGCCGCCTTAATCCGCAGCACATCCTCAAGATTATTTTCTTCGATATAACGGAAAAAAAGCTCGATATCATGGTCGGTTGCGCCCCCGTGGGAAAATCCCGTTGATGTTTTAATATAGTCCGCTTTAGCAAGTGCTACCAATTCGCACATCTTTAATTTTTCCTCATCGGTTAAGAGGCAAGTTTCAATTATAACTTTGAGTATTCTATCTTCGCAAACACTCCTAACGGCAATGATTTCAGCTAATACATCGTCGAATTTCTTATCCTTTAGATATGATATATTTATCACCATATCAATTTCATCGGCGCCATCTTCCACTACATCAAGTGTTTCAAATGCTTTAGTTAATAATGTGGTATAACCATTTGGGAATCCTATCACGGTGCATATTTTAAGCTGTTCGCCAGCATATTCACGTGCCATTTTTACATAGCATGGGGGAATGCATACCGATGCGGTACCGTATTCGATAGCCTCATCACAGGCAAGTTTTATATCTTCCCATCTAGCGTCAACTCCTAATACAGTATGGTCAACATATTTTAGAATATCCTCATTATTCAATCTTTTATCCTCCTATCCTCTTTATGATTAAATCACGTTCAATAGGCTTTTCATCAGAGAATTTAATTGCACTCATATATACTTCTTTTGCCTTTATTAACCTATCTTCACTATTAGTATGAAGGGTGGCAAGCACATCACCGCATTTAACATAATCACCCGTCCTACAATTGAGGATTATTCCAGCAGTGAAGTCAATTTGCTCCTCCATACTTTCCCGCCCGGCGCCAAGAAGCAATGCCGATATTCCGATCTTTTGCGTATCCATATCGGATATATAGCCGCTCTCCTCTGCCTTTACTCGATATATGATTCCCGCCTTTGGGAATTTGTCGGTATTCCGGATAAGGCTATCGTCACCACCCTGCGCCCGAACCAATTGGCATAACTTATCGAATGCGGCACCACTGTGAATGGACTTTTCAACCATCTTATGGCACTCATCAATACTGCCAATCTTCGCAAGATAGAGCATATTGGCACTAATGGAAGTGCATAGATTCATCAATCTTTCATCACCATGCCCCTTTAGAATTTCCGCCGCCTCTATCACTTCTAGTGAAGTGCCAATAGCATTACCGAGTGGAACATTCATATCGGTAACTAGAGCTATAGTATTCCTGCCAACACTGTCACCTATTGCAACCATCTTTTCAGCGAGCATGATAGCATCGTCAGTTTCTCTCATGAATGCGCCGCTCCCCGTCTTGACATCGAGCACGATAGCATCAGCACCTGAGGCAATTTTCTTACTCATAATCGACGATGCAATTAGCGGAATGCTTTCTACCGTCGCCGTCTGGTCACGCAGGGAATATATCTTCTTATCGGCGGGCGCTATATGCGGTGATTGCCCTATTACACTTATTCCAATTTCCTTGACAAGCTTTATGAATTCTGCTTGCGAGATGTCCGTACGGTACCCTGTAATTGATTCTAGCTTGTCTATAGTGCCGCCCGTATGCCCGAGTGCCCTCCCCGATAGTTTTGCCACATTCACTCCGCATGATGCTACGATTGGTGTAATTATCAATGTTGTTTTATCGCCGACACCACCCGTCGAATGTTTATCCACCTTTATTCCCGGTATGGATTGAAGGTTGATAATATCACCGGAACTAGCCATACTCATAGTGAGATTGGCTGTTTCCTCATCGGTCATACCTCTAATGCAAATCGCCATTAGCAGCGCCGACATTTGAAAATCGGGGATATGCCCGTTCGTATATCCGTCAATAGCGAATTCTATTTCCTCCTTAGATAGTGCTTCGCCTTCACGCTTTTTCGCAATTATATCATAAACTCTGATTAAACCCATTCCACACCTCTATTAAATAGGCAAAATCCGCTTTCACATAATTGTGGAAGCGGCAGCCCATACTATTTTTGCTTATAGATTGAAAATAAATCTTTAAACTTTAATCTGTTGCCCGTATGCAATACAATACTTGAATAAATTTTAGCTGCAAATAGGAGCACAATAACAATTGTCGCCACCAGTATTAATATTGACACAACAGCCATGCCTATACTAATTTTATCCATTATAATCATCGTGGGTAATGCAAATGGTGATGAAATCGGACATAACGCAACAACGGAATTGAGCACTTCACTATCTACTGCTGGTGAAAAGTAGCTAAGGTAGAATCCTGCTACTGCGATAAAATTCACCGGCATGACCGCCATTTGCATATCTTCAGCACTGCTAATAGTCGCACCTGCAATTGCATTCATTTCAGCATAAAGTACATACCCCAATATAAATATTACCAGAACAACAATGATATTGAGCGGCGTGAACGCATTAGTTAATGCTGATAAATCAAGTGGAGTGTAGCTTGCCCCCGCTATCGAATCCGCAAACCCACCACTTATTTTATAAGATACACCAGCGGATAGAAGGAGTAATGTAAATTGTGATAGCGCCAATGTGCCCATAGCGATTAACTTCCCTAATACTACTGCAAGCGGCTTTACCGATGTTAGGAGGAGTTCCATCACTCTTGACGATTTTTCTGCTACTATTGAAGTTGCAACCCAGTATCCATATAAATATATTAATAAGAAAAGTACCAGCCCCGATATCATTGGTACATAGAGTTCAGTCAATATCTCTGCAAGTCCTTTGACTTCTTCCCCCGCCATTATAGATTCCACCGATATTGACGTAAGGAGCATTTCTACATCTTCTGCACTAACGCCCGCATTGAGGAGCCGGCCCGATTCTACAACTGATTTAGTGTAGTATAGAATTAAATCATCTTCGTCGACAGTTGCATTCGGTGGCTTTATCGATAATATAGAATAGCCTGCTTCTTCTTTCGTCAACTTTATAAGAATCCTNTTCTCCGTCGTTTCTTCAAGTTCTTCTATTATACTTGCTTCATTTTTCTCTAATTCCGCTACATTAGCGCTGGGCATTTCTGCTGACAATGCCGATACGATATCAATATCTAAGCCGCTCTCATTGAGCACATAAACTTCCTTTATATCAATATCGCCAAGTGCCGTTACTTCATTATCATCGTCATTACTAATTAATGCTGGAATTATATTAACAGATGCGGCAATTAAAATCGATATAATGAGTATTACAATAGTCGTTATACGGAAAGTCCTTGATTTTAGTTGCTGGGTTAGTGTAAATTTGAATACCTTGCCAGTTCCCTTAATATTCAATTGACTCACCAACCTTTTCTACAAATATTTCATGTAATGATGGCTCACGAAGTTCATATTTAACAAGCGATAAATCGTTATCTATTATCTTTTTAAGGAGTGATTTCGCCTGTTGTTCGTCTTTCACCCTCACCATTGTTTGCGCTGGTGTTTTATTCAATATAGTAAGTCCCGATTGCATAATTAAGCCTGTAATATCTTCATCACATTTAATGCTAAGATTAATCCTACCATAACCTTTTTTAATCTCATTAAGGTTACCCTTTAATATCGATTTCCCTTTATCTAGAATGACAAGATCGTCGCAGAATTCCTCAATAGTTGCCATCTGGTGGCTCGACATTATAATGTATTTATCCCTTGCTATTTCCTCCTTGATTACCGCTCTGAATTGGTCGGCATTGACGGGGTCTAATCCGCTCAAAGGTTCATCAAGTATTAGCAGCTTTGGATCGGCAAGTAGCGCAACTACAAGCTGCACCTTTTGCTGATTTCCTTTTGAAAGCTGCGATGCTTTCTTATTCTTATGTTCTACTATATTTAAGCGCTCAAACCAGAAATCGATTTTCTCTTTTGCCTGAGTAGTTGATAGCCCTTTCAACTGAGCAAAATATAGCAGCTGATCAATAACATCTATTTTAGGGTATAGTCCCCTCTCCTCCGCTAGATAGCCAATTTGTGATGTCAATGATTCCATCGGTTTACCATCCCAGAGTACAGTACCGCTATTTTTAGTTAACATACCAAGCAGCATTCTAATTGCGGTTGTTTTTCCGGCACCATTTGTTCCAAGTAGTGCAAATACTCCCGGCCTATCTATTGAAAAGCTAAGATTATCGACCGCAGTATAGTCGCCAAATGTTTTTACTAAATTTTCAACTTGTATAGACATATATTTCCTCCTTTTAAAGCTAAATTAATTATAACATATTGTTAATTCCCCTGCAATGCCTTATTGTAAATATGATAGCTGATACATTCTCGATCTTTACTAAACTTTTACCAACCTTTGCCGATATATAGAATAAGCAATATATTCACTTAAGATATTGTTGCAAAAATTTTACAAGGAGGTAAGGTTATGAATATCAACAGGATTGCTGATGCTAATGCTCAGAATACTTCAGCACTACAAAAAAGCCCAGATGCTGAAGAAGGAGCAAGGTCGAAATCAACATTAGCAAGTGATAACACCGATAAATTTGTTAAATCAGATTTATCATATTCGCCCGCTTATACGAAACATCTATCTTCAAGTGAGAAAGGTTCTCTCCAAATTGGCAATGAAGGGATTTATGCCGATTCAACTAGGAAGATTAGCCAGTTCAAGCAATTGATTTCAGCGATGCTTGCAATGCAGAACGACGAATCGCACAAAGTAGAGATACTTGACATTCCGTCGGAGGAATTTCTTGATACTATTTCCGGCGGCTCACTAGTTGAAGATGCCGCCGATGGTGACAATCCGTGGTCGTCAAAGAACGTCGCTAAACGCATTATTGAATTTGCTAAAGCTGTATCGGGCGGCGATAAATCAAAAATCGCCGAATTGAAAGAAGCTTTTATCAAGGGATTCAACGAAGCGGAAAAAGTCTACGGTGGGAAGGGCAAATTAGCTGATGTATCGTATGAAACATACGATGAAGTAATGAGAATGTTTGATGAGTGGGAAGAAANTAATTAATTGTTATATGAAGAAAAGGCTTTATCAGAAATACTGATAAAGCCTTTTTTCTAATCTGCTAGCTGTCTTTCAAGCCAAATATGCCCAATATCAAGCGCATTATAAAGTCCGTCCTGCTCACTAGTTCTCAATACTAATTCCGTTGCATCAGCATTGGGATCCGTCGATAGTAATTGGACTCTTACCTTGCTTGCCACATTTAAATCTGCGAACTTCTTTTTCTTTAAAATTGTCATCATGACAACATAATCATCTTCCATATTACCATAATAAATTGTGTCGCCCTTCCTCACTAGAGGTAGCCCTTTGTACTCAAAGAACTCAACTTTCTGCTTTGCACTACTCTTTTGCATCTGATTACCTCCTATCACTCTGGAAACATTATAACATCAATGCAATGCGCAAAATGTCTATTCGTGGGTTTACCAAGACATTTTTATATCGTTTCCTTCAATTACGTTATCCACATTTTCAATAAGACGCTCAAAATACAGAGTTTGTGCCTTGTACTGTAAGCCGCCGTTTACACTGATAATGGTCTTGCGGTCTTTTACGGGGAAGAATTCAACTATCATATCGTCTACATTCTTGTCCCTTTGAATATATTTGATAGTCATTGCCGGGGGATCCGATGGTTCTTCATCATTAATTTCTTCAACCGACCCTTTAAGCAAGTATTGGAAGAATTGCTTAAATTGCTGACTATCTAAAGTTTTTCCATTGTATTCGAATGAGCTTTCATCATCGTCGCCTATTATTTCGAATTTATGCTTTTTATCATCAATCGTTATCTCAATACCATCTAAATCATATATATATGCTGTAAAGGGCATTCTTGATATTAGACTGAGCGGCGTCATATCCACCCATATTAGCGACTGCGTATCGAATTTGTAGATTATATCACGTCCTTTTAACATTCCATAATATCCTGTAACCTGATTAATCTCGGCCTCCTGCCCATCGTCCCCTGTTGGTACATTGACTATTTCCACGAATTCCTTGCCTATTATAAGCTCCTCGACTTTATCACCAACACGTACTGATACCACGCAAGTAGGAGCGTCAAGTCCGGCATCCTTAATTGCCTGCTCATCAGGGAACGCAGTTAAAGCTTCGCTAGCGAATAGCCCATACATACCAAAGATATAGTCATTTGCCTTACCTATATCAAGATTGCTTGATACGGGGCTCGACATCTTATATTCGGAAAATCCTGTTAATGCACCTGTTTCATCTTTTTCTAAATCCTCTTTTGTATGCGGAATTATAGTAATTGGTTTGTCCCATTCACTCATCGTGATGTTGAGTTCATCAATATCAGGATAGTTATCTGCTGATTTCGACTCTAGAATTTCAAGACTTAGATAAACTTTCTTGTCCTCTAGATACATCTGCACTTGACTCCTGTTGACGGTGTAAACATCATTTTCGCCCTTAAAACAGAAGTAATACTGCGTGTTAGATGGTGCCTCATCGCCTATTAGAAATGTATAGGACGTATCCTCAGCATCGGAAAACTCGACATTCACCTCCGCCTGCGGATTTGTTAATCCGTACTTTTCTAAATCGGGGGCATCTTTTTCTGCTAACTTCTTTGCTTTAATTGAGCTGATGTTATTTGTAATGCTCGAAAAAGTAGTTACACTTAAGGGTAACTCCTTATATTCATCAATCCCCCACTCGGATTCGCCCGTTCTTACAATTTCATATTCGCCCGTCTTATTCTTAATTTTAATCAACTTAACTTGCTCGGGCTCTTTTTCTATTAGCTGAACACTTTCATCTGTATCGCTAGATGAAGCATCGTTATCACCGGGATCTTTCTGCGTTAATAAAAGAAAAATTAATACGGAAACAAGCACAAGCAAGGCAGCGCAGGCAAGTACAATGCCTTTAACCCTCTTACTCATAGGTGTCTCCTCCTTACCCATGTAATAATTCCAACTGCAATTACTGCTACGGGTAGGATTACAACGAATAACCACGTCATAACATTTGCTTGCTCCGATGTTATCTCAAGTTTAGCACCTGAAAATGACTTCGGTATTACTTTAATTCCTTCTTCTTTACCCGATAAAGTATTGAAAATGCTTAGTATATAGTCGGAATTGTTTACTCCCGACATTCCTAAAATTGCATCGCTGAACATTCCAATACTACCGAAAGCAAAAACATGGCTCTTTGCGTTTGTGCCCGTGTTTAAAAGCACCTTCCACGAATCGACAACACTATCGAATTCGCCCATTGTTTTTGCATCTGCCGGTGTCCAGTCATCATTAGCATCGGAAGGACGAATTACTGAAGTATCATAGGATTTCATGAGTTTATCTATTGTAATGATGCCCCTCTCTTCAAATAGGGCTGTAACCGGGCGACAAACAGGCATTATAATAAGCGGCTCGTTAACATCCATTTTATCAGTATAGTTATCCGATGAAAATTGATGAATGTTATAGAACACACTCATATATGATTTGCTCGTATCTGTTTCCGCCAAAATTCCGTCCTCAATTTTAATTCCCCATGACTCTAAAAAGCTATCTAGAACGGGCAATTCCGGTTGTGTGGGTGATGCAATATAAATTATATTCTTGCCAAATTCACCCTTGTTATCAAGGAATTCCTCTAGTTTCTTAATTTCGTTCTGGGTATAATCACTCTCCGGCCCAGCAATAATTACAAAATCTGAGTCGTCACTAATCTCTTCAGTTAAAATGTTAGTTGTTTCAACGTCATATGCATTCTTAGAAAGTAAAGTTTCAAAAGCTGGCAAGCTTTGTTCACCTCTACCCGTAAGAATGGTAACAGTAGTAGGATTTTTATCGGTGACGAACATTAGAGCCGATGTAATTTCCTGCTCGGCAATTGCGGAAACATCCGTCATGTTGCCATAATCGTCATATGTTATTTCAAATAAATCCGTTGAACCAATTAACTTATTTCTCTCCTTTGTTTCAACAATTACATCGTATTCTCTTAAATCCTGCGTATACTTTTTTGCAAAATCAGGACTCGATATTAAATCGACGTACCTAACATTGATTTTGTCCGTGTATAATGGGTATTTCTTTATAATTTCGTTCGCTTGTTGGAAGTAAATACCACCCGAAGCAAAATCGTCTTCCGTCGCTAAAACCGTGATAGTTACATCTTCTTCTACATTCTTAACATATTCAATTGTATCACTTCCAATATCGAATAACTTCTCGGAAGTTAAGTCGACTTTAACGGGTAATCTCTCAACTATCATAATTGCTACTATATTAAAAACAACGACAGCTGCAATAAATATAACAGTAACAATTGTCGCCATGCTCCCATATTTGAAGCGGCGGTTATTTAGAATTTTCTTTAACATATCCTACCCCTCCTAGCTCCAACGTCTTTTTTCAAGAGCACGAATGGTGAGAAATAAAAATACAACCATGAAGCTTAAGAAAAATAATATATTAGCAAAGTTGAAAATTCCCACTGTAAATTCGTTATACTTATCAAAAAAAGATATCTTATATATTAAATCACTGATGAACTTTATCGGTATTGCTCCTGCTATCATGTCGATTAGCATTAACAACATCATTATAGCGAAGCTCCCTACTGCGGCAACAACTTGATTTTCCGTTAGTCCCGATACAAATAATCCAACGGAAATTAATGCGCCACCAAGCAGCAATAAGCCAATAATATTGCCAAAGAATACTGTCCATTCAATGGTAGCGAATGCCGATAGCACCACCGCATATAAAAGCATTACCGACACACCTAATGCGAAAATGAAAAATGCCGCAAGGAATTTCCCCACTACTAGGCCGGTTAGGCTGAGTGGTGCTGTGAGTAATACTTGATCAGTTTTTTGCTTTTTATCCTCACTTAAAAGACGCATTGTTAGTATTGGAATGAGGAAAATTAGGATTGTGAACATCTGGGAAAATACACTTGTGATGTTGACTGTTCCCGTTTGTAATGTCGTGATATATAGAAAGAATCCGCTAAAAGCGAAAAATACCGCTAAAAATACATACCCAATCGGCGAACTAAAATAAGATGTAAACTCTCGCCTTAATACCGCTGTCATTACTTCTCACCTCCGGATATAGTTTCTTTATCGTTTGACTCCGTATCTTTATTAGCCACTGTGACACCATGACTATATACGTCATCCATCGTTAGCTTTAGGAAAATTTCTTCCAGTGTTAATTCGGACGATTTCAGCGCCATAATCGGCCAATTCCTGCTGCTTAGGCGCTTGAACATTTCTCTGCGAATGTCGACGCCCTCGTGCGCTTCTAATACGTATTCATATATACCCTTCTCCACCATCCTAGTCCCTTTAACATCGACCATTCCGGGGATAGTTGAAAGCAATTTAGTAACTTCCTTTTCCGGTCCCTCAATTCTAACACTGAGCCTGTGGTCGGACGATAAGTTGTGCGCTAAATTGTCCGAAGTATCATCAGCTACAACATTGCCCTTATTAATTACAATGATTTTATCGCACACTGCCTGAACCTCCGGCAAGATGTGCGAAGATAGAATTACAGTATGATTCTCTCCTAGTCGCTTAATTAAAGACCTTATTTCTATGATTTGCTTAGGGTCAAGCCCGACTGTTGGCTCGTCAAGAATAAGCACTTTCGGATTGCCAATAATCGCCTGAGCTAATCCTACACGCTGCCTATATCCTTTAGATAAATTCTTGATAATCCGATTATATACATCGGTAATTTTTACAACTTCACAAATCTCGGCTATATGTGATTTGCGTGGTAACTTCACCCTCTTTAAATCATATATGAAGTCAAGATATGCTTTTACCGTCATATCCAAATATAGCGGCGGATGCTCGGGAAGATACCCAATATTCTTCTTAGCTGCAATTGGGTCATCAAGTATATCGATTCCATTTATTAATGCTTGTCCCTCATTAGATGATAGATACCCGGCCAAGATATTCATTGTGGTGGACTTGCCAGCACCGTTCGGCCCTAGAAATCCAAGAACTTCACCCTCACTTACTTCGAAGGAAACATTGTTGACTGCTAACTTATCGCCAAAACGTTTGGTAAGGTTTTTCACCTCTATCATGGCTATACTCCTTCCATTTAAATGTGTATATTAAAATAATTTGCTTATATTTGAATGAACACAACATCAATTATAGCAAAAACAATTGTGCTTTTTGTAAACAAAAGTTGAAAATAAGACTTTAGTTTTGTACTAAATGCTAGTTTTCTTGCGACAAAAGCTCAATTCCTTTTCTAATCCTATCAAGCGAATCTTCCTTGCCCAGAATGGCAAGTAGCTCGATTCCTCCACCGGGCGTAAATTGTTTGCCCGATGCTGCAACTCTTAGCGGCCATAACACATGGCCATTCTTGACGCCTAGTTCAGCGATTAATTCAAATAATACCTCATGAATTGCGTCAACATTCCAGTCGCTTAGCCCCTCTAGCACGGGCAATGCCGCCTTCAATGCCTCAAGCGATGTTTCCACATTTGTTTTCATCCTTTTATGAATATATAGATCCGTGCTATATTCCGGCAATTCGTCTATGAAGTCGACTTGATCCGGAATATCGGTAAAAAGCTCCGTTCTCGGTTGAAGAACTTTTGCAAGCACGTCAATATCAATATCTTCTCGTTTACAGGTTTTTCGGATATACGGCACAGCAAGCTCCTTATATTTTTCAAGTGAGAATGCCCTGATATATTCTCCGTTAATCGCCTTCAATTTAACTGAATCAAATATAGCAGGCGATTTAGCAATGCCGGACACATCGAACACTTCTATTAGCTCATCCAGACTGTATATTTCTCGCTCGCCCTTTGGGCTCCAACCTAGTAAAGCTATGAAGTTTATTACTGCTTCGGGCAGGTATCCTTGTTCAATTAAATCTTCAAACGATGCATCACCATGCCTCTTTGATAGCTTTTCAGTATTATTTTTCATTACAGGTGAGCAATGAATATATTTTGGAATCTCCCAGCCGAATGCCTCATATAAAAGATTGTATTTCGGTGTTGACGATAGGTATTCATTACCCCTTACAACATGGGTAATGCCCATTAGGTGGTCGTCAACTACATTCGCAAAATTATAAGTTGGCATGCCGTCCGCTTTAATAAGAACATTATCATCAAGAGTAGTATTCTCAACTGTAATGTCGCCGAATACCTCATCGTGGAATGTCGTCGTACCCTCACGTGGCATTTTCTGACGAATAACATATGGAATTCCCTCAGATAACTTCTTCTCCACTTCATCTTTTGATAAATTCCTGCAATGATTATCGTACATTGGTGATACACCCGATGCTTGTTGCACCTTGCGCAATTCCTCAAGACGTGCTTTATCGCAGAAACAGTAATAAGCATGGCCGCTGTCAACAAGTTGCAATGCATAATCTTTGAAGATTCCCATTCTTTCACTTTGAATATATGGTCCTACCGGCCCGCCAATGTCCGGACCCTCATCCCACTGTAACCCCGCCATTTTCAGCGTATTATATATTACATCGATAGCACCATCAACATATCGTTCTTGGTCTGTATCCTCAATTCGCAAAATAAATGTACCGCCATCTTTTTTAGCTAGTAAATAGGTGTAAAGAGCAGTACGCAAATTCCCAATATGCATATATCCCGTTGGACTTGGTGCAAATCTTGTTCTTACTTTCGCCATTCTAAAGCATCCTTTCAAAGTTAATCTTTTTTACACTTGCAATATCTTTTTGTATTCTATCGGCGAGCTCATTAAGATTCTTAAATTTAAGCTCCCCCCTAATAAAACCAGTTAAAGACACGTTGATACATTCCCCATATAAATCGCCATTGTAACCTATTATATGCGTTTCCGCCTGTGGTGTTTCAATTTCCCCTATCGACGGATTCATGCCAATATTCGTGATTGATAGATATTCGGTACCGTTAACTATTGTTTTTGATGAATATACCCCGAATTTGGGTATTATCATCATATCGGGTAGAATTTGATTAATGGTCGGCGCATTAATGAGCCTGCCGAACTTCCTCCCGTGGACAACTTCTAATTTGAAATTAAAGTCATATCCTAGTAGGGAATTCGCTCGTTTGATTTCACCATTTTTAATAAATTCCCGAATTTTCGTCGAGCTAACTATCATACCATCAACATATATCGCTGGTATTACAATGACTTCTATATCGTACTTTGCACACAATTCTTTAAGCGTGTTGGTATCGCCCGTTGCCCCCCTACCGAACCGAAAGTCAAACCCGCAAATCACAACTTTGGCATTTAGCTTGTTGAATAAGATCTTTTTTACGAATTCGTCCGCCGTCATGTCTTTAAGCTTATTAAAGCTTGGGCGGTATATATTCTCAATGCCGATATCTTCTAGCATCTTGTATTTCAAATCTTCGAATAGAATTCTATCACCACCGGACAATTTTGTTAGTAATGATAGCGAATCAAATGTTAGCACCGCCGATGCAAGTCCTCTTTCTTTATATGAAACTGCCCTATCTATTACAGTCCTATGCCCGATATGCAAACCATCGAAAAAGCCCATTGCAACAGCAGTTTTATTTTTCATTCTATCTATATTCGTTATATCTTGCAATTCATGCACCCTCCAGACGGAACTAAATCCTATCTACAATTTTAAAAAAAGCTTTTCTTAATCCGCAGAGTCTTTCTATCGTCAATTTCGCCAACTGCCATAAATTTGCCGCTGCTATCAAATATGCGGTATATCCCGCTACTAGAATCACAGCCTGAAATGCGTGTTGAATCTAGCCTGACGCCGTTGTAAAACATCTTGCTCTGCTTTTCATTCAAATGTATATCACTATATTCAAAAAGCACATCTTTAATCGCCATTAACTTACTATCCAATATGCCGTCATCATGGTATTTGTGCACTTGTTCAATAGTAAAACTATCTAAAAGCGTAAAAATCCCCGATTTTGTACGCACAAGCGAGGTCATAACTCCCCCCACTCCCAGCATCTCACCCAAATCGTGGATTATCGTTCTCACATATGTGCCTTGTGAGCATTGAATTTCAAGCTCACCGCATAAATCCTCTTGATTGTAGGAAAGAAGCTTTATTTCTGAAATTGTAGCTTTCCTAGGTGGTCTTTCGACTTCTATCCCTTGACGTGCTAATTTATATAGCCTTTTCCCATCTATTTTAACTGCCGAAAACATCGGCGGAATCTGCATAATTTCACCGCAGAATGAGCGAATTGCATTCGAAATAACATCTTCACTAATCGCCGAAGCATCATGACGATATAGAATTTCCCCCGTTATGTCCTGCGTATTCGTCGATAATCCTAATTTAAATCCTGCCCTATAACCTTTATCGTTATTCGGTAGAATATCGCATACTTTTGTTGCATTGCCAATGAAAATTGGCAACACCCCTGTAGCCATCGGGTCAAGTGTTCCTGCGTGTCCGATCCTTTTAATGCGGACAATGCTGCGAATCTTAGCAACAACATCGAAAGAAGTGAAATCCATCGGCTTATTAATGCAAATTATCCCATTCATAATCTATACTTAAACCTCTTTACCAGATGATAGTAAATTAATTGACTCCTCAACTTTTTTAAGAATACGTGCCTTGATTTCATCNAGTTCACCCTCTAATTGGCATCCGGCAGCCCTAGTATGGCCCCCACCGCCGAAATGTCCGCATATCTGCGACACATTAACATTATCCGACGAGCGCATGGAAATTTTATAAACTCCCGTTTCTTTTTCCTTTATTGTTACGCCAATAGATACACCTTCAACTTGTCGTGGTATCGACGCCAGCCCATCGAATTCGCTTTCGTCAACTTGTGTTTGCTTAATCAAATCTTTTGTTATAGTGATTAAAGCGCACATACCATCAAGATGAAATTCCATATTAGAAATTAGTATCTGCTCCGCCTTTAGCCTGCTACGTGTTTTAAGGTCGAACATCAAATGATTAATAATCGCAAAATCTATATCATGTGAAATTAGCTCACCCGCAATTACATGTGCCGCAACCGTCGTATTACCGTATTTAAAACATCCTGTATCGGTTGCAATGCCTGTATAAAGGCACTTTGCAATAGTCTTATTAATCGGCACGCCCATTTCTACAATGACGTTATACATCATTTCGCAAGTAGCGGATGCCGCCCCATCTAAGAAAGTCCGCTTCGCATACATTGAATTTGATACATGGTGATCAATACATAAATCAATTCTATCCTTGTAAATGCTAAGTTCATCGCCGAGTAGTTGAAGATCGGCAATGTCAACGGACACAATTGTCCTACCCTCAAAGTCCCAAGGTTGATATTTATCGAATAAGAAAAGATACCTAAGCGGCAATTCATCCGAACATAGCACATTGGCATTCTTGCCCATACTCCTGAGGGCATCGGCAAGGGCGAATCCTGCGCCGAGAGTATCCCCATCAGGATTAATATGAGTTAAGATGTAGTAATCATCGTTTTCTAATAAGAATTTTGCTGCATCCTTTAAGTTTACTGTCATTGTATCACCGTTTCTATAAAATGATATTTGCCATTCTACTTTTCAATATCTTTAAGTAGCTTATTGATACCTGCTGAATATTCTATTGAATCATCGGCAATGAATATCAATTCGGGGCATTTTCTCATTTTTAGCCTTGCAGCAAGTTGCCTCTTGATATAGCCTTTAGCGCTGTCAAGTCCCTCTATTGCAGTCTTTGCACCTTCGATACCGTCCATACTGCTAATATATACCTTGCAATATGACATATCACCGGAAACATCCGTACGTGTGACGCTGAGCATTCCCGATATTCTTGGATCTTTTAATTCGTGCATAATAATCCCGCTTATTTCATGCCTAATATCCTGCGACAACCTTAATATTTTATGCGAGCTCATTTTCGCCCCTCCTTTTTATGTGATAGGTTTCACCCTATAATTCTAGTCTCTGTATTCTTCCATGATAAATGCTTCAAAGACGTCTTTTTCCTTTATATCGTGGAATTTCTCAAGTCCAATTCCGCATTCATATCCTTGCGCAACTTCCTTTACATCGTCCTTGAATCGGCGCAGCGAATCAATCTTATCTTCGCTAACGACGATGCCATCACGCACAACACGGATCTGGCTATTTCTTGTTACCTTGCCGTCTGTTACATAACATCCTGCAATTGTTCCCGAACTTGATAGCTTATATACTTCTCTTACTTCGACTGTTCCGAGGACAACTTCACGATATTTCGGATCGAGCATCCCCTTCATAGCAGTTGTAATTTCTTCAATCGCATCATAGATAATTCTATACAGCCTAATGTCAATACCGTTTCGCTTTGCGATTTCAGCCGCTACTGGAATTGATCGAACATTGAAGCCGACAATAATAGCGTTAGAAGCATCGGCAAGCATTACATCACTTTCAGAAACGGGTCCTACCCCGCCATGAATTACCCTAACACGGACTTCTTCATTGGATAGCTTTTCAAGTGATTGCCTTACCGCCTCTACCGAACCGTGAACATCTGCCTTAATAATGAGTGGCAATTCCTTGACTTCACCTTGTTCGATATGAGTGAATAAATTCTCAAGCGTGACCTTTTGATATGCGTTGAATTCTTCTTCCTTAGCATCGTGCTTGCGTTTATCGACAAGTTCTCTAGCGAGTCTTTCATCTTCAACGGCATCAAATATATCACCAGCGCTTGGCACTTCGGCAAGTCCTGTAATTTCCACCGGTACCGAGGGTCCAGCCTTTTCTATAGTATTGCCTTTATCGTCCGTCATAACACGGACACGTCCAACAGCGCTCCCGGCAATGAGAACATCACCTTGATGAAGTGTACCATTTTGTACAAGCAGGGTCGCTACTGGTCCTCTACCCTTATCGAGCCTTGCCTCAATTACTGTACCTTTAGCACGCCTATTTGGATTTGCTTTTAGTTCCTTAACATCAGCAATAAGTGTTATTGTTTCTAACAATTCTTCTATTCCTTGACCTGTTAAAGCGGATACGGGCACACAGATTGTGTCGCCGCCCCACTCCTCAATAACTAATCCGTGTTCGGTTAACTCCTGCTTTATTTTCTCAGGATTTGCAGTTTCTTTATCCATCTTATTAATAGCAACAACAATGCTCACATCGGCTGCCTTTGCATGGTTAATTGCCTCTATTGTTTGCGGCATTATGCCGTCATCAGCTGCGACAACTAGGATAGCAATATCGGTCACAGATGCGCCCCTAGCACGCATGGAAGTAAATGCCTCATGCCCCGGCGTATCTAAGAATGTTAAATCTCTTCCAGCCGCATTCACACGGTACGCACCAATATGTTGGGTGATTCCGCCCGCCTCAGTAGCGGTGACACTTGCATCACGGATTTTATCAAGTAATGATGTTTTACCGTGGTCAACATGCCCCATTACTACAACAACAGGACTTCTCTGCTCTAGATTTTCATCATCGTCCTCCGTTGTATCTATTAGACGTTCCTCAATTGTTACCACAACTTCCTTCTCTACCTTTGCTCCGAATTCCATTGCAATTAATGATGCTGTTTCAAAATCAAGCAAGTCATTAATGCCCGCCATAACGCCGAGTGGCATTAACTTCTTAATTACATCAGCAACCGTTACTTTAAGTCTTGAGGCAAGTTCATTAACTACAATCTCCTCAGGAATCAATATCTTGAGCTGCTGCTTCCTAGCACGTTCAAGCTGAATCCTATTGAGTCTTTGCTGTTCTGTTTCTTGCTTATGTGAAAATGGCTTGCGTCCACGGTTTTGCTGACGACCGCCTGATCTAGGTCTTCTAGTGTAGCCGCCTTTATGCTTTTTAGCATCGGGAGCAATTTTCTCATACTTATCATTATATTTATCTAACTCTACATATGAGCCCCTTGTATCGACAGTCTTTACAACTTGTTCCCCTCTTATTTGAGGTTCACTTCTTTGCTTTTGCTCTGTTTTAGGAGGGTGAAGTTTAATCTTCGTTTTTGGCTTGCTTGATGTAGGAGCAGACTTCTTGCCACGTGCCTTTTCTTGCTTTGGTGATGTTTTTACATCAGTTTTGTTAGAAGTCTTGGCCTTTTTAGCATCGGATGCTTTGCCCTTTTTCTCCTCTGATTTTGGCGCAGCTTTATCAACAACCTTGTCATCCTTTTTGGCGGCTGGAGCAGCCTTCTTCCCACGCTTTGTGTTGGCTTTAGCAGTTGCCTTTGGCTCCGACTTAGGTTGTTCCTTTTTAGTTTTGTTAGCAGCAGTTGCAAAATAGCTATTAAGATCCTTAACTTGATTTTTGTTCGTATAATGCTCAAAAATTACGTTAAGTTCCTCTTTAGTTAATGCAGTCTGGTGCTTTTTAGGTGCGTCAAAATACTTCGCTAGTAATTCGATAATCTCATTACCCGAAACATTTAAATCTTTTGCCACCTCGTGCACTCTGTACTTTGAATTCATGAATAGTTTATCCTCCTAAATGATTACGATTAGTCCATTTTATATGAAAGCCCGCTGAACATAGTTCAATAGCCTTTATTTCATTAAATCGCCGAATGAAGTTAACTTCTTAGCTAATCCCGAATCGGTAATTCCGATTATTCCAACACGTCTGCCAAGTATTTGTCCTAATTCATCCATTGTAATACCAAGCGAAACTATCGNAATATTCGTATCTGCACACGCAAATAGCATTTCTTTTTGCGTTTTTGGCGATACATCTTTTACAATGTAGATTGCCGATATTTCACCATTTTGTGCGGATTCCGCCACAACGTCGAACCCCTGAACAAGCTTATTTGCCTTTTTGCATATACCGATTAATCCAAGTGCCCTATTCATCGCCGCTTAGCTCCTTCTCCATCTCATCATAAACTTCCTGCGGGATGCTACGTTTGAATGCCTTTTCGATTAAATGTGCCTTCCTCGCTTTATCAAGACAAGATGTATCAGCACAAATATATGCGCCACGCCCAGCCTTCTTCCCAGTTAAATCAAGGGAAACTTCCCCCTCTTTATTATGCACAACACGCACAAGTTCACGCTTCGGCTTCATCTCTTTACAACCGATGCACATCCTCATTGGCACTTTACGTTTATGCATATTCTCACCTCTTATATTAGTTACTCGCCGAAATATCCACTCTCAGGTTTTATATCAATTTTATACCCTGTTAATCTCGCTGCAAGCTTAGCATTCTGTCCCTTATTGCCGATAGCAAGTGATAATTGATGATCGGGAACAAGCACAATACACGCCTTAACTTCCTCATCTTCAATAGTCACATCTACAACATCAGCAGGTGCTAATGCTTGTGCGATGAATTCTGCCGGATTATCGCTATATCTGATAATATCTATCTTTTCGCCGCCTAATTCATCAACAATTTTAGCAACTCTTGTTCCCTTAGGTCCAATGCAAGCGCCGACAGGGTCAACATTCTCATCTTTGCTATACACTGCAATTTTCGATCGGGATCCAGCCTCTCTCGATATTGACTTAACTTCAACAGTGCCATCGTAAATTTCAGGAACTTCAAGCTCAAATAAGCGCTTGACTAAATCCTTATGCGTTCTCGATACCTTCAAAATTGGGCGCCTATCCGATGTTAGTATTCCTGCTACATATACTTTGATAATTTGCCCCTCGGAAAGAACTTCGCCCGGTACTTGCTCATTCCTAAATAAAGGTACTTCATTTTTATCAACACTTAATGTGATATTGCCGGTCTTTGGTTCTACCTTTAATACTGTCGCCGAAACCGCCTCATTTTCGATTGTTGAATATTGCTCAATTAGCAGATTTCTTTCTACTTCTTTAATTCCTTGATTGATTACTTGCTTTGCATTCTGAGCGGCAATTCTGCCGAATTTCTTTGTTTCTAGCTTAATTTCACATATACCGCCGAGCTTCGCCCTCTTTGAATGAGTTCTTGCTTCGTCAAGGGTAATTTCATTCGCCGGATCTTCTACTTCTTCAACTATATTCTTGAGGATTGATATGGCGAATTTACCACTTTCCATATCAATGTCCATATTGATATTTTCACTACCAGGATAATCCTTTTTTATTGCAATTAATATTGCCGTCTTAATCTTTTCTACTAAAATTTGTGCCGATATACCCTTTTCCCTCTCTAGAAGCTTCAATGCTTCAAAGAATTCGTTACTCATTTTCCTCGGTTCCTCCTGTTAATTAAAATAAACCTTTGTCGTCATTAAGCTTAGTATATGCTAAATCGGATTTAGTAATGCTCTTAACTTCGCCATCGCATTCTAGCTTTATAATATCCTTATCATAGGATGTTAAAATTCCCTCAATCTCCTTAACGCCATCTTGCGGGCGAATAAACACAACTCTAACTTCTTGCCCGATGCAAGCATCAAAATGCGCATCGGTAGTTAATTCACGTCCAAGTCCAGCTGAGGCAACTTCAAAAATATAACTTTGTTTAATTGGATCTAGCTTATCAAGGAGCTTATTAATCGGATTATGAACCGCCTCACAATCGTCAATTGTCGCTCCGCCCTCTTTATCAATAATTACACGCAAAAACCAATTTGAGCCCTCTTTTTCATAGCGGACATCCCATAGGGAAAGCCCCTCCTCCTCAACGACTGGCTTAATGTGATTATATATCGAATCCAATACCGATCCACGCTTCTTATTCATTAATGGCCCTCCATACGAAAATGAAAGACCGGGCACCCGGTCTTTCATCTCTTAATCTTTCTAATTCTCTACAATATTGTACCATGTAAAAGACGATAAAGCAAGCCTTTTTAACCAAATTTGTAATCATTAATACTATTCTACAAAAACGATTTAATTTCTATGGGTATTTTGCCCATACGAAGTAGAGTTATTCGCTAACTTTGTAGAGGAACACCTTTTGCATCGGTATTAATGCTGCCTGTAATAATCATAATAAATTCAACAAATGCCCATATCTCAACTGCCAAAACTACAAATGCGCCTATGATAAAGCAAGTGGTCAAAATCCCTACTATTGTAATCACTAATTGTGCTACTGCTTTATTCGTATAACCAAGATAGAAATTATGTACACCGAACACCCCTAAGAAAAATGCAAGCAACGCAGCGGCAACCTTGCTCTTTGCTTCATATGCTGGGTATTGTCCATATTGTTGCCCGTACATCTGCTGGTCATATGGCTGCGGTCCGTATTGGTAGTTCTGATTATTGTAGTCCTGCCCATCATATTGATTTTGCTGATATTGGGGCAATACCTCCCCCTGATAGGAATTATTCTGTTGCCCATTTTGCTGATTATAATTCTGATAATTATCTTGATAATTTACATATTGATTGGGCTGCTGATTATTTGCATAGCCTTGAGCACCCTGTTGATTTGCGTCATAGCCATGAGCACCTTGTTGATTTGCGTCATTGCCGGTTTGACCGTCATTGCCGGTCTGACCGGCAATATCATTTGACGAATCGCCCATATCAGGATTTTGGTTATTATTTGTTCTAAGTGGTGCGCCGCAATACCGGCAATTTACATCTGCGGCATCTAATATCACACCACATTGGCTACATTGAATTGTTTCCATTAATATATCCCCCTAAATTCAGTATTTTTCTCCTTGAAAATATATTATACCATTAACTTTACGCTAATTCAATTGTGATTACATCTAACATTTTGCTTCTATTTTAAGCATTTTGCTTGCATATTATCACTAATGTAAGATTAAGCGCATTCTGGAATATTATTTCCTAAATTTAAGGAGTGTAATTAAAATGCTCATCAAGCGTTTCCAATCGTTTTTCAAACCATGATATTATTTGTGATGTGCTTGTTTCGTCAAGCGATGGGCGGTTGTCCTCTTCCCATCTTTCACGCTCAGCCTGCCACATTTCATTAGGAATTTTGCTAGTTATATCCCCCGCAATCTCATATAATCTATGTGCGGTGAATATATCCCCCTCCCTTAACTGCGCATACCGAGCCTCAACTTCCGATGTGAATGCATGGTATGTCTTATACCACGGCTTTTGGGTAGGATCTTCCGACTCATAATTGATTAGCAGACTGCTTGCACTTTCTTCAATAATGCCGTTTTGGTCCCAGTCCATACCGAATGTAGTATCTTTATCCCACGGTAACATATACCACTTTTCAAGATCATATGAAACAATTTCGATATCTTGTGCAACAGCATCATAATCGTAAATCATCTCTAAAAATAATAGCATATCTATCATGTTGGTCTTATCCAGGAATTTATCAAAATTCTTATTAAAGTCGCTCTGCGTTCCATTGATAAACTCCCCCAACTCATCAATAGCACGAATCTGCTCATCGGTGAAATTCTTTTCTTTTGGGTGATACCCGCTAATCCATTTTCCAATGCCATCTGCGGAGAATTTCTCCCAAGTTTTTATCTCCTCCGCATCACTTGTAGTGGAATCGGTGCTTTCTGAAATATTGCCGCCCCGTGCGTCGAATTCCATATAAATATGTTTTGGATTGTCCGTATTAATATTAAAGTTGCGTGGTTCGTGTCCTAAAAGCAGTATTGAAATTCCATAATGCTCGCCATTCACTTTAATTTGTGCTGGGTGTGATTTTGGGTAGCCCTGTGCTCCCGTCTGCATTCCGTCATTAATATTATTCTGCCCTAGCCATGCATTGTCGACTTCATTTTGGGGGAAGCCCGCCCTGCTTTGAACCATCTCACCCCATAGCCTATATGACAATGCATTACGTAGCATTGTTGGATCGACCCATTCAGCTTTGGCAATCCACTTCTCCGATGCAACTGAATCGCCGATTTTTAGCATCAATCTTTCCGAACGCTCTTCATCAGAATAGAACTTAAGCGTCCAATTCTTCTTTGGCCATAATGCCGTCGATGAACCCTGCACTTTGATTTCGCCATAGGTATTTAAACTTGCTCCACCAGAAGTGAAATTCAGCATAACGGGCAAATTGCCCTCCTCTTTAGTTGTAGGCAAATTTGCTCCCATTGTATCAATTTTCACTTCCACTAATCCATTCGGCTCGGGGAAGATGATAATATTATCATGGACAATTACAGCATTATCTTCTAACGAATTACTGCTTAGCCCTTCATCTTTAATGTTGCATGACGATAGCAACATTATAAATAATATGCATAAGAATATCCACACTACCTTTATCATTGCTTGTCTATTAATTTGTCGATTAGAATATGAATTGGCAATATCATTAGTAATACCCACTGAATATCCTCCTATTTTATCATTCACCTCACATTGTAACATTATAATGAGTCTTTATCAAATATTACGACAGTTGATGACCTTTTTCTCTTAGCTGCTTTTACTAATATATCACAATGCAAATAGAGAACGGAAAGGGCATTCGCCCCCCGTCCTCTATTTTCTTTTGCATCCCCCGATGGTATTTTCCGCACAATTCTATGTAGTTACATATCTTCTTTTTTTATACCAAATATAAATCTTAATATCCCTTTGAGAAATCTAGGACTTTTCACTACGACTATCTTCATCTCATGACCCCCAATTAATTCGAATTACTACCGCCTGCAATTGCTCATCATCCAAATGCCAATTACAATGAAAAATGTTCCCAATAGCAAGAGCAATATCTTGAATGGGAAAAACAAAAGCAACAATAGCACACACCCAATCACTAATGTTAGCAATGGGATATTCCAAGGTTGTTTCCTCCGCATTTTCCCACCTGCCCTATACCGTGATAATACATTATATTCATATAGTGCAAATTTGGTGTATATATCCGATTTGCTTTATTCGCTTTTAGTAATTACGATTAAGAGTGAGCCATTCCTAACGCTAATTCCCACATCTGAACCGATGAATTCATTGCTAGTTCCAATTGCAAATGTATTGGTAACTGTCGCCTTATCAAGCAGATACTTCGCCCCCGTAATTGTAACGCCCTCACAAATATCTGAATAAGCAAATATTGAGAAGATACCGTTCATGCTGGGTAGGATTATGCTATCATTTTTAATATGCTTTATTGTAGTGCCACCATTGACTATGCTTGCCGTACAATCATATTCAGTTGCATAAGCGAGCGCTTGAATATTAGCATATGTATGGTCAAATCTTCCCCCCGTCGCTCCGAAAATGGTAATGTCTTTATAACCACGATCTATTGCAAGTTTAATAGCAAGCATCGTGTCGGTATCATCTTTTTCTGACGGATACCTAATGCGTTCTATATCGGTGGGCAATTCACCTACAAATGTATCGAAATCGCCGATTACAACATCGGGATATATTCCCGCTTTAGATGCGTGAATATATCCGCCATCAGCACAAATTATATATGAATTTAAGCAAGATGATTTTAAGATAGAAAAATCATCTATATCTCCGGCGGAAATAACTATGCAATTCCCCATTTTTAATTCCTCCATGCTGACTTTACAATTCCCATTCCTTAATTTGCTCGGCCTCACCATACATTACAACATAATTTTCATAACGTGTCCTTCCAATTTCGCCGCTTGCGACTGCTTCTTGTATGGCACAATTTTTAGCATTGATATGCGCACAATCACGGAATTTACATCTGCCAAGATAGGGTTTAAATTCCCTAAAACAATCTTCAATTTCATCTTTTAATATGACATCATATCTTCCCGTTTCAAGCGCCGAAAATCCAGGAGTATCGGCGATATATCCACCATTGTCAAGCTTATACAACTCGGCATGACGTGTTGTATGCCGTCCTCTGCCAAGTTTCCTGCTAACTTCACCTGTTTCTATCGATAATGTTCTATCGATAGCATTGAGTAGTGAGGACTTCCCAACACCTGTATTCCCTGCGAATCCGCTGACTTTACCCTCAAGCAATGCGGTGATCTCGCCGGCATTGTCGCCCTTGATATTATCGGACACATACACATCGAATCCAGCAGCGGAATATATATCTTCCAAAGATTCATGTTCATCTAGGTCAATTTTAGTAATGACTATAATCGGTTCAATGCCTTTATGCTCAGCAATTGCAATTAGCTTATCTAAAACAAGCAAATTCGGTAACGGTTCGCAAGTGGACACAACTAGAATTAGCTGATCGAGATTCGCAAGAGGCGGACGCACAAGCTCATTCTTTCTTTCATGCACTTTAGTTATTACACCTTCAAATTCGGCAATAACATCTATTGTAACTATATCACCAACTAAGGGTGTTGTGCCTCTTTTACGAAACACACCACGTGCCTTGCAGGAATAAAGCCCATCGGGGGCTTCTACATAATAGATGCCCCCAATGGATTTAGTTATTAAACCATTTATACTAACGCTATTTTCTACCACGGCTTCCCCTTTATTCGTCATCCTCTACATCTCCGCCACCTTGATTGCTGTTGTTCACTATCAATTGAGAGCTATGAGGTGATTCTTTTCCTGACTTATTCTTTGCTGTTACAGTTATAATAACCGTGCTTTTATCTTTAGGCAAATCGCTTTTTCTCAAATAATATTTTATATCTCTGGTGGTATCAATTTTCTCTTTGTCCGCATAAATAGTATATTCTATATCGCTTCCCGATACTTCTTTCCACGTAATTGTAATTAGTTCAGCAGTTTCTTCTACCTGTTTGAGCTTTGTCGGCGCTTCCGGTGCGCTATTATCTTCAGTGGGTTGCGTTCCAGTATCCTTATATTTATCATAAAGCTGCTTGAATACTTTATCGTTACGTTTAATTTCTGTTGAAGTCCCAGCATTAAAATCAACGTCGTATTCTGCATACTCTTTTACATCGCTCTTACCCTCAAGTTGTACTGCAATAGCAACTACAGCTTCGCCGCTGTCATTAAGTTCAAGCTTCCATTTATCTGCAATCTCTACATTAACAGTGCCCGATTTCTTTTTCTCGCCATCAACATATGCAGTGAAAACAAATGAACCTTTATTACCTTTAGGAATTGGAACATTGATTGTGAGATCGTTCTTAGGCGCCTTACCAGTGCTAACTTTAATCTTTACAACATCGCCGCTTTTTAGGATTGTGCCTTTCACGGGATCTTGACCGACTACTTCGCCCTTTTTCTCAGCGGAATCGACTTCTTCAACTTCGGCGATAAGTTCAAGCGAATCTAGTTCGGATTTTGCCTTCTTCTCNGTCATGCCGATTAGATCCGGCACTGGCTTATCGACTTCTTCAATTCCTTGGCTAATATAAACTTCAACTTCGGTTCCGGACTCGACCGTTTCGCCAACTTCGGGTACTATATCGAATACGAATCCTTTAGTATGCTCGCTAAAACGCATTCTTTGAACGGGTTGAAGTCCCGCCTCAAGCAAGATGCTCATAGCCTCTTCAGCTTCAAGTCCGTTTACAGGAGGTATTGTTACCATTTTCGCACCCTTGCTAACCTTGACATTTACGGTTTGGCCTTTTTTAACCATACGGCCCTCATGTATATCTTGCTCGAATATCTGCCCTTTTTCATAGTCTGAATATTCTTGCAATTCTTCTTCAATATTAATATCAGTGTGCAGAGTCCGCGCTTCTAAGAAATCAAGCCCGACAAGATTCGGCATTTCTATTTCCTCGCCTTTGCTAGAGCCAAATCCCTTTGTTACAGTAATAAAAATAACTATTGATGCTATCAGAACAAATGCCGTCGCAATAGCGGCAAGGATTGGAACAAGGGGCGACTTCGCCTCCTCATATTCGTATTCTTCGTCATCGCCATCTTCATCTTCTTCGTCATCGTCCCCATTATTAGCATTGGGGTGAGCTATATCGAAATATTTTGTAGTTTCATCTTGATTTAAGTACTTATATTCGAATACGATACTAGGGTTCTTCTTGAATTCGTCTATATCCTTAATCATTTCAGCGGCTGATTGATATCGCTTAGTGCTATCCTTTTGCATAGCTCTTAGCACAATTTCCTCTAATCCCTCGGGAATTGTGCTATTAATTTCAGTAGGATTTTTAGCCTTGCTCTGCATATGCATTAATGCAATGGCGACCGGATTTTCCCCGACAAAAGGCTTCTCTCCTGTGAGCATTTCAAATAGCATAACACCGACTGCATATAGATCGCTTTTTTCATCGGTAATATCGCCACGTGCTTGTTCGGGGCTGATGTAATGTACTGATCCGATTGTTTTATCGGATACAGTTTTACCCTCCTCACGTGCGAATCTTGCTATGCCAAAATCCATAACCTTGATTGTTCCATCTTGAAGCAACATAATATTCTGCGGTTTAATATCACGGTGAACAATGCCCCTATCATGAGCATGTTGCAATGCCCGCAAAATCTGAACTGTGAAGTGGATTGCATCTTTCCATTTTAGGACACCTTGTTGTTCTATGAATTCTGTGAGAGTTATTCCATCGATGAATTCCATCACTAGGAATTGAATCTTATCTGTAAATCCAACATCAAAAATTTTGACGATATTTGGGTGCGAAAGCAATGCTATCGCCTTAGATTCATTACGGAATCTTCTAAGAAAATCATCATCTTCTGCAAGGTCATTCCTTAGAATTTTAACAGCGACGATTTTATCTTCAATAATGTCGTTCGCCTTGTATATATCCGCCATCCCGCCAACGCCAATTAATTCAAGAATCTCATAGCGTCCATCGAGCCTGCGCCCAATATTCTTATCCATTTAAGTCACTCCCGTTTTTTTCATTTGAAATTAAAACTACAGTAATATTATCATAGCCGCCACGCTCATTAGCCTCATTAACTAACGCATCGCTAGCCGCATTAATATCGTTCCGACTAACGATTTCAAGGATTTTCTCCTCGTCTAAGTACCCCGATAATCCATCAGAACACAGCAGAATTTTGTCACTACCGGATATATCAATCTCAAAATAATCTGCTGAAATATCTTCCCTCGCTCCGACAGCACGGGTTATATAATTCCTTTGTGGATGTTCCTGAACCTCATCTTCAGAAATTTTCCCCTGTTCTACAAGCATCCTCACCATTGTATGGTCCTTGGTGATTTGATTTATACCGCCATCTCTACTAATGCAATATGCTCTGCTATCACCAACATTAATAATATATGCTCTTTGCCCTTGAATTACAACCGCTACGCAAGTTGTTCCCATCCCCTGCATATTAGGATTGTCCGCTTTTTCATAAACAAGTGTGTTTGCGGCCTCAATTGAAGTGATCATCAAATTCCTAAGCGAATTACCATCAATATCATCACGGAATCCGTTTTTCATCCGGTCGCTGAAAATATCCATAGTCATTTCGCTTGCAACGCCACCAGCTTTCTCGCCGCCCATGCCATCGCAAACTATCGCCATAATAACATCGTCTTTGATATATCCGACCCAGACTCTGTCCTGATTTTCAGTTCTAACTCGTCCGATATCCGTTTTTGAAACAAACTTCATATTATTGTTTCCACCTTTAGTTAATATCTTCAGTCCGATATTCCTTCCTTAGCTGGCCACAAGCGGCATCAATGTCCGCCCCTAAGGTTCTACGAATAGTTACACTCATGCCGCTTTGTTCTAATCTATTCATGAATGCGGCCGCTCTTTCCTTGCTGCTTGGCATGTAATCTCTTTCGTCGATCTTGTTAATTGGTATCAAATTTATATGAAGCGGGAATCCAGTAAGTATCCCTGCTAATTCATCGGCGCACTCAGTGCTATCGTTCATACCCTCAATAAGAGCATATTCAAAGGTGATTCTCCTGCCCGTCATTTCAAAATATGTCTTGCAAGCATCAATCAACTCGCTAATTTTATACTTGTTCGCAATGGGCATTAACTGACGTCTTAATTCGTCATTCGGCGCATGGAGCGATATTGATAAGGATAGGCCGTATCGCCTTTCTGCTAGTTCATATATCTTATCTATCTTACCGCAAGTTGACAATGCTACATTCCTTAAACTAAAATCATGTCCATATTCGCTTGATAATATTTCTAAAAAGCGAATTACATTATCATAATTTTCTAGCGGTTCGCCAATTCCCATAAGCACTATATTAGAAATTTTCTCCCCGCTCTCACTCTCTGCCATATAGAGTTGACTCAACATTTCACTTGCGGATAAATTTCTCTCAAATCCTGCAATAGTCGATGCACAGAATCTACATCCCATTTTACAACCGACCTGTGTTGAAATACATAGGCTATTCCCATGCTTATAATTCATCACTACTGCCTCAACAACTGCGCCATCATTTAACTTATAAAGATATTTTACCGTATTATCCAGTCCAGATACAAGCTTTTTAGCAATCTTTAGTGAATATATGTAAAAATACTCACCTAAAGCTGTGCGAAACTGTGCAGAAAGATTAGTCATTTGACTAAAATCATGCACTTTATGTTTATGCAACCACTCGAAAATTTGCTGAGCTCTAAATTTTTTCTCTCCTAAAGCTAGAACATGATCTTCAATTTCATCATAACTCATCGATAGAATATCTTTTTTCATTGTTTTATTTTACTCTCCTAAATGCGGCGATGAAGAACCCATCACCACCATTTATATCAGGGAAAAGTGTCTTTACACTCCCATCGTTTGACGTTTCTCCATAAGAATTTATCAGTAATTCCGGCAAATTCATTCTACTAAAACTTTCTTTATGTGTATTATAAAAAGCATCGGCAACATTATCGTTTTCCGCCTTGCTGAGTGTGCACGTCGTATAAAGCAGTGCACCAC
>JGI24708J26588_10000258_pt1 | contig 43044 bp, 46 predicted proteins | sample BioPla1DNA2_FD_26588 | JGI IMG/M metagenome (IMG submission 26588) | reverse complement strand
TTAATTTTAAGGGAAATTTCACTTTATGCTCGTTTTTTTGCAAAAAAATGTTGAGGTGCTTCCAGCTAGAAGCTGGGTACCCCAACATTTATTATAGAACCAAAATATTGGAATTGGCTAAGCAAAGGTAAAATACTGGAGCAAGAGTCACAAAAAATGCTATAATGTCAGATATACTTACTTTATGAGGTGGAAGATGCACTATAATTTGCCGCAACAATATTTCAGCCGCATTATGCGGGCCGTCATTGAGTTTGACTTGATTGAAGATGGCGATAAAATTCTTATCGGTTTATCTGGGGGAAAAGACAGCTTATTTTTAACCTATGCCTTGGCCATGGCAAAAAAACATATGCCTGTTAAATTCGAACTTTCTGCTATAACTATTGATCCAATGTTCACCGATGATTTTGAAACCAGTGCCTTGGCTAACTTCTGCCAGTCACTTGAAGTACCTTTCTACACTGAAAAGGTTGACATCAGCGGTGTAATAAACAACAATAATGGAAAAGATCCCTGCTTTTCCTGTTCATTTTTTCGGCGTGGCGCTATCAACAAATTTGCCGTAAATAACGGCTTTAACAAAATAGCCTACGCTCATCACCATGACGATGCCGTAGAAACTTTCTTTATGGCGCTGTTAAATTCGGGGCAGTTAAAAACATTTCTGCCAAAGACGTACCTTGATCGAACTAAACTGACTGTTATCAGGCCGTTGATTTATTTCCGTGAGCACGAGCTGAAGGAGACGCCGGCGCTTCATGGGTTCACACCACTCCCCAGCCCCTGCCCGTTAGACGGCAAGACTAAACGGCAGGAAATCAAGGAACTCATCCAATCTTTAAGCAAAATTGATGCTGATATTTACGACCATTTAACTTCAGGAATGCGCATAAGCGCCGTTCAGGAATTATGGCCCGCCCCGATTGACCGCGATCAAATGCTACAAAAGCATATTGCCTTCTGGAAAACACAAAAGAACGTATATAAATAAAGAATGAACTCCGGATTTTCCGGAGTTCATTTTTATTTAATACGTTCGCGTATTTTGTGCCAAAGATGTTTTTCAATAAAACTGCCGTCAATATTATCTTCCATCTCCTTGAACATAGCAAATGGAACAGTAAATGACAATATGTCGGCATCAACCATCGGCCGCACCGTAATGTCGATTAAACCAACTACTGCTCGCTGCGTATCACGACGAGCCTCACTGTATGGCAATAAACAAGTTGCCTGGCAGCCTGACCCAAACGGTATAATCACATTATCAGAAGTTGGCCGGTTATAATTAGCAAGGACAACCAACGCAGACAACTGATCGGCATTAGCATAAAACACTACTAATTGAGGTTTTTCCTGCTCATTGTCAACTTCTGTTAAAGGTTTAAAAACAACATATTGATACGGAATATCTGTCATCGGAAGATTATCTGCGAACTGTTGAGCAAATTCAGGGGTCTTTTTATAGCCTTCTCCAGGCATATAGCCCTCGCCGCGGCCTGTTGATAGGAAATATTCAATGCCGCCCGGGAATTTCGGATAAGCATTGCCGAACCCTAAACCAACTTCCCCGCCAATACAACCGGCAGTCTTACGATCAAAAACGGCGGTACGTCCTTTGGCCGCAGCATTCAGCATGGCAATAACACATCCGCGGCGTCCTTCCATAAACTGCATGGCATTTTCCGGCTTGTTATCGGTAAACATGACGGCCACCGGTTGATAACGAAGCTTTAATTCCCTGGATATACGACTTTCCACAATCATCAGCTCCCTCATTATTTTGTTATCTCACCATGTCAGACACAAATACAAGTTTAATACCGCTCTCCTCAAGCTCAGTTATCATTTCTTGTATAGCCGCAGCAGTAGTAAGGCGAGCATGGCCGATAACTATAACGCTGCCATCACGGAGCGCCATATCACGAGCGATACGCAACTGCCGTTTGACTGCCGCTACATCGTTATCATTATCAATAAATAAGTCATTTGCGGCTGTTTTAACCCCTAACTGCCGCGCCGTTGCCACTCCGACTGACTTACTATTGGTGCGACTGTCAACAAAGAATAGGCTATTTGCCTTAATTACCGAAAGCACCTGCCGCATAACCCGCTGATCGGCTGTAGCCCTTGATCCCTGATGATTATTTATTCCTATGATACCAGGGATAGCTTGGATAGCCCTCGAAACAGTTTCACGGATTTCAGTATCACCCATACCTATACCAATGGTTATCCGTTCCGATTGTTCACTAGCCGCCAAGGGCTCCATCGGCAGATGCAGCATAACTTGATGTCCTGAGCTTATCCCGCGCGTGGCGGCCTCATTACTGCTAGAGCGATATGGAAGCACAGCGAAGGTTAACGGCCGGTCGATAGCTGCAAAAGCGTTTATTGGCTCGCTGCTATAACCAAAATCATCAATAACTATCGCCATTTCACCTTTTGCGCTGACCGGAGGTTTACGGATTTCAACTGCTACTTTTTCCTGCTGGATGTAAACACGATCAGTTATTACCGTTATGACATCACCGGCCAAATTATCAGTAAGACCAATATCCAACCTTACGACGGATAGGCCTTGATAGTTGTCAGGTTGGGCATCAAAAACTTCGCCCCCGACCCCGTTAACCTCCGCAGCGGCACGCTGCCTGATTGTATCAAGATCAGTTCCAGACATACTCACTAATATCTGTCTGGTATGCCAACGGATGGTGCCTTCCACCTGCTGCCTTGGTATTTCCTTATTAGCTTCTTTAACGTCTTGCAGCTTTAGGTTGGCATTACCGATAAAACTGTCTACAGCTTTATGAACCTTTTGTGAGGCAGCTGAATAATCGACCACCGATCCCGCGCCTGTCTTTTCCAGATTATAATTAGGCACTACTTGTTGTCTGCCTTTCGGCGTTTTGCTGTTGTTGTCCGATACAACAAAGTACAAGCCTGCCGTTATTAAGATCATTAGTACTAATATCCAAGGGGCCCGGTTAGTACGTTTTGCCATCGACAAATCTCCTATTGTGATTATTTTCTATATTATTTCAACAAATTGCTGCCAAAATCCTCTCCCCGGCTGAACCATGTATAGCTTCAGACAGACTGAGAATACCTACAAATATGCTAAGAAACCTGACCAATGGCCAGGTTTTAAAAATAAATTATTACTTTTTCCCAACAACTGCGCAGTATATTGCAAAATGGCTTTGTCCATCAATACCTAATGCATTGTTTAGCGCCTCGTCATCAAAAGCTGCGATTGCACAGGTGCCGCAGCCAATCGACTCGCTTGTCAGATAAAGATTTTGACAGACATGGCCAGCATCAAGATGCAAATAACGATAACCGCGGTCGCCGTATTTCCAAGTCATTCTTTCAGTTACCGCCGTCCAAATAAAAGTGACGGCGCTTAACTTTATTGACGGTTGCTTTAAGCAAGCAGCAAAGATTTCATCAGATATCTCTTTCGTCAACTTCACCGGCAGAAGCTTATGTTCGAGCGCCAAGAAACGATATAAGCCAGGCTCGAGGTCTTCCACATTATTCACCAATAAATAGGTCTCAAAAGCGTGGCAAGCCCCTGCCGACGGTACAGTCCGAAATGTTGCTTTATCACCCATTATGCCCTTAACACCCTGAGTGCACCATAGCAAATATGAAAGTTCAGGCAATGTAACCTTCCGTCCGGAAAACTGTCGTGTGCTTGTCCGCAGTTCAATAAACTCCAGCAAGTTTAAATTAATTTCCGGAAATGTCTCAGGGTCCGGCAAGTCAATCAGCGGCAGAGTATTATCATATTCAAGCTGAAGACGCGGCTGAGGTATTCCCTGTTCCTTCCCTGAAGCGTCAAGATATTTATACTGCGTTAACTGCATAAAGTGTTGTCCAATAGTTTTTTCCATATTACTTCCTCCTTTCCTGTAATTCAGTTAATAATTCACTTGGCGTAATATTATGATACGACAGCAGTACCAGACAGTGGTACCAGAGATCAGCCATTTCATATAAGATTTCTGCTTTATTATTGTTCTTTGAAGCTATAATTGTCTCAGCCGACTCTTCACCAACCTTTTTTAGAATCTTATCCTGCCCCTTAGTAAAAAGATAGGTGGTGTACGACCCCTCTTTGGGGTTTTGTTTGCGATCGGCTATAACATCATACAGTTCGTGAAGAATGGCAGCTGCTGACTGCCCGTAAACCTTGCTTACATCAACTATCTTATCAGCACTAATGTCTGTCTCAGCAATTTTTCGGCTAAAGCAGGAAAAAGTCCCTTCATGGCAGGCGGCTCCAGTCTGGTCAACCTTTACCAAAATTGCATCGGCATCACAATCGTAGTAAATTTCTTGAACCTTTTGCACATGGCCCGATGTTTCGCCCTTTTGCCATAATCTTGCCCGGCTGCGGCTGTAAAACCAAGTGACCTTCGTTTCAACTGTCTTTTTTAGGGCTTCTTGATTCATATATGCCAACATTAAAACAGTATTCGTTCTAGCGTCTTGAATTATAGCCGGTACAAGCCCTTGCTTATCAAATTTTATTTGTTCTATGTTCACAGTCTCACCTCTACGTTGCGGGACTTGAGATATTCCTTTACCTGTCTGACAGTAAACTTCCCATAATGAAATACCGAAGCAGCCAAAACCGCATCGGCCTTACCCGCCGTAAGCACATCATAAAAATGGTGAAGTTCTCCGGCACCACCTGAAGCAATAACCGGAACGTCAACTGCCTCCGACACCGCACGCGTCAAAGCAATATCATAACCGTCTTTTGTTCCGTCTTTATCCATACTGGTTAAGAGAATTTCCCCGGCTCCAAGATAGGTCGCCTTTTTTGCCCACTCAATTACATCAAGTCCGGTCGGTGTTCGCCCGCCGTTTATATATACTTCCCATTTGTTATCCCCAGCATGCCTTGCATCAACTGCCAGAACAATGCATTGACGCCCAAACACTTTAGCGCCTTCTGCTAGCAGTTCCGGGTTCTTTACGGCAGCTGTATTAAGTGACACCTTATCGGCTCCGGCTTTTAGTATTGTCCGGATATCATCGAGGGCACGGATGCCACCGCCCACAGTGAATGGAATAAATACTTGGGCCGCCGTCTCCTCGACCACCTGAACTATAGTCTTGCGTTCCTCGCAGGAGGCTGTTATATCTAAAAAAACAAGCTCATCAGCAATTTCTTTGTCATACACCGACGCAAGTTCAACCGGGTCGCCGGCGTCCCTGAGACCTATAAAGTTTGTCCCTTTTACTACACGTCCGTCCTTAACATCAAGACAAGGGATAATCCGCTTGGTATACATTTAATCACTCTCCCCGTGCAACCATAATGGCCTCCGTTAGGTTAAGGCTACCGGTATATATAGCTTTACCAACAATAACGCCTTCAACGCCGTCGTTTGCCGCAGCCTTGACAGCATAAATATCGTCCAAACAACTGACCCCGCCCGAGGCAATAACCTTTATTCCGGCAGTTCTTGCCAAAGTTCCGGTCGCAGCAATATTAACGCCTGCCAACGTGCCGTCGCGAGAAATATCAGTATAAATAATTCGCTCAACGCCAACATCGGCCATTTTCTTTGCTAGTTCCTCGGCTTGAATACCGCCGCTGACACCCCAACCGTCAACAGCTACCTGCCCCTCTCTGGCGTCGATGCCAACAACTATCTTAGCGCCATGTAACCGGCAAGCCTGCTCAACCAGTTCAGGCTTACGGACTGCTACCGAACCAACAATCACTCTGTTGACGCCCGTCTGTAAAACCTCTTCAATATTTTCAAGGGTTCGTATACCGCCCCCTAATTGTATCGGTATATTAACTGATTTAACAATGTCCTTTACTATGTCTAAATTAACCGACTTGCCTGCTAATGCACCATCTAAGTCTACAACATGCAAAAACTCCGCGCCTTGCGCTGCCCACTTTTCGGCCATATCGACCGGATTATCGGCGAAAACGGTTTCCTGATCAAAACGGCCCTCAGTTAGCCTCACGCATTTACCGCCGCGGATATCAATTGCAGGAAATATAATCATAGTTTCAGCTCCTTGAAGTTGGCAAGAATCTTAAGACCTACACTGCTTGATTTTTCCGGATGAAATTGCACGGCTTGGACGTTGCCATATCCAACCGCAGCTGTAACTGTACCGCCATAATTAGCCACAGCAGTGATAATTCCCGGGGCTTTTGGTACTGCGTGATAACTATGCACAAAATATACATATGAATTTGCCGGCATCCCAGCAAAGAGCCGGCTATTAGCTTGAAACTTCAGACTATTCCAGCCCATATGTGGAATCTTAAAGCCCGGCGCCTCAATTTTTCGGACCACTCCGGGAAAAATTTTTAGTCCCTCAACTTCGGGATCCTCTTCACTGCTCTCAAATAATAGCTGCAAACCAAGACAGATTCCCAGAAAAGGAGTACCCCGCTTTATAATATGCCGTATAACTTCTACCAGTTTATAGTCTACGAGGTTTTTCATGCAGTCGCCGAAAGCTCCAACGCCTGGCAAAATTACCTTTTCAGCATTTTCTATTACAGAAGCATCACTGGTTATTACCGTCTCAGCGCCTAGCATGGTAAACGCTTTATGAACACTGTAAAGATTGCCCATACCATAATCAATAATCGCAATCATCTTTTTCAACTCCTTACAGCATTCCTTTAGTCGACATTACACCATTAATCCGAGCATCTAGCCGTGTTGCCTCATCAAGCGCTCTTCCCAGTGCCTTAAACAGAGCTTCCACAATATGATGAGCGTTTTTCCCGGCCAGCATTTTTACATGCAGTGTTAAACCGGCATTATTAGCAAGTGCCCGAAGAAATTCCTCGGTCATTTCACAATCATAATTACCAATGCGATCAGTCTGTACTTCTACGTCATAGACCAAGAACGAACGTCCGCTTATATCTAACGACACCATTACAAGCGCCTCATCCATGGGTACAAACGCTGTTCCATAACGTCTAATGCCAGTCTTATCACCCAGTGCTTTCTTAATCACCTGGCCTAAGACAATTCCCGCATCTTCTATAGTGTGATGGCAGTCAACAAATAAATCTCCATCAGCTTTTAGCTTTAAATCAAACAATCCATGCTTAGCCAGCAATATAAGCATATGATCAAAGAAACCAACACCTGTGCTGATTTCGGCTTTGCCTGATCCGTCGATATTCACTACTGCGGAAATAGCGGTTTCAGCTGTTTTTCTTGACAGCTCGGCAGTTCGCATCCCACTTACCCTCTTTCCATATAAGCTTTTACAGTCTTGATTAATATATCGTTTTCAACCGGAGTGCCGACGGATATTCGTATGCAGTCAGCAAGCTCAGCAGATGAGCTGAAATCCCTTACACCTATTCCCTTATCGGCTAGGTAAGAATTTAGTTCCTTGGCGCGGCAAGTTCTAATCAATATAAAATTAGCTTCCGACGGATAAACATCTATGCCCGGAACCGCCTGTAACGCCTCAGCCATACGATTGCGTTCAGTAATTGTCTGCTGAATGCCTGTGGAAAATTCATCACGCATTTGATAGACAACCTCAGCCGCCGCAAGTGATAAAGCATTAACATGATACGGCATCATTACTTTGCCAACCGCCGCAGTCAGTTCAGGCGAAGCCAGCATATAGCCGACGCGAGCCGACGCCAGACCGTAGGCCTTTGAAAAAGTTCTGGTGACAATTAAGTTCTTATAGTCAGCTAAAAGTCCGACGGCTGATTTTCCGTAAAATTCATAATAGGCTTCATCAACAACGACAGGGCAATCTGCCCGGTTTAGGATGTATTCGATATCTTCCGGCGGCATAACATTACCAGTAGGATTATTAGGGTTGCATAGCATAATAAGACTGGCTTTTGAAGTTCGGGCGGCTTCGACAACTTTATCGCGGTCTAATGAAAAATCAGCATTGAGCGGCACCTGCACCGCCTTGCTGTCAGCCATTTTAACATAGATGCCATACATCGAAAATGATGGCGTCGGGTATACAATGCTATTCGCTGATCCGCCCAGTGCATGGCAAAGAGCCAGCAATATTTCACTTGAGCCGCTGCCGATTATAACATGATCGATTGTTAAGCTGAATTCGCGGGCAATTTGTTCCCGAAGTCCAATCATCCCCATCTCAGGATAACGGTTAAACGCCAGAAATGACAGCTTGCTTATTACCTTCTCCTGCACTAGCGGCGGCAAATTCACCGGACTTTCATTTGCATCCAGTTTAATATCCCATTCTTTTTCCTCAACTGTATATGTCGGTAGCGTTTCTAGCCCTGCTCGAAATTTCCACATATTATCCCCTCACTCTTATTGCATTGGCGTGTGCTGTCAGCCCTTCAGCTTCAGCTAGTTTAATAATATCTGAGCTTGCCTGAAACAGGGCTTTTTGAGTATACGCAATAATACTTGTCTTTTTCATAAATGTTTCAACATTTAATACCGAATAAAAGCGAGCCGTGCCGCCAGTCGGCAAAACGTGGTTCGGACCGGCATAATAATCACCCAATGGTTCCGGGGAGTATGGTCCTAAGAAGACCGCGCCAGCATTACGAACATACGGTAGCATGGTCATCGGCTCAGCGGTCAGTATTTCCAAATGTTCAGGTGCTGATATATTGGCAAGTTCCATAGCTTCCATAATATTTTGGGTAACAATTATCAGTCCATTCCTATCAAGCGCCGCTGCCGCTATTTCCCGCCGCGGCAGTTTAGCCAACTGAGCGTGCACTTCAACTTCAATACTTTTGGCCAGTTCAGCGCTATCGGTTATTACAATGCTAGAAGCCAAAACATCATGTTCGGCCTGACTTAACATATCCGCCGCAACATAACTCGGATTCGCAGTACTATCAGCTACTATTAAGATTTCGCTTGGCCCGGCTAGCATATCAATATCGCAGCAGCCGTAAACGGCCTTTTTGGCCAAAGTAACAAAAATATTGCCTGGTCCGGTAATTTTATCCACGCGGGGGACGTTTGCCGTCCCAAATGCTAACGCGGCAATAGCTTGGGCGCCGCCGATCTTAAAGATTCTCGCAACACCGGCGATTTTTGCTGCGGCCAGAACGTACGGATTTACACTTCCATCACGCGACGGAGGAACAACCATGATAATTTCCTTCACCCCGGCTACATCGGCTGGAATAGCATTCATAAGCACCGAAGACGGGTAACTAGCAGTACCGCCTGGTACATAAATTCCAACCCGATCAAGCGGGATACAGCTTTGCCCAAGTATTGAACCATGATCGCGATAGGTTAGCCAGGATTTGGGCACCTGTTCTTCATGAAAGCGACGAACGTTCGCCGCAGCTCGTTCGAGAGCTCTTAATATATGCGGATCGGCATTTTTAACAGCTTCATTAATTTCAAACTGAGTTACTTCTATAGTCTTCGCTGTAAGGGCGACTCCATCAAAGATTTCGGTATAGGAGAATACTGCCTCATCACCCTTCTCCCGTACATCGCCGACAATTCTATCGACAACCTCGGCAGCTGTAAGTTCGGCACCGAAAGTGGTTTTAATCCTAGCTTTTGCACCTTCTCCCAAAGGTACTTTATCAAAGGAAGGCTTAGCCAACAGAGTTCTTATTTCTTCAATAGTTAATTCACTAGTAAATACGGTTCTCATATACCGCCCTCGCTTTCCATAAGCAGCTTAAGATCCTCAGCCATCTTATTTATGCGGTCAAATTTCATCTTAAAGCTTACGCGATTTGCTATAAACCGAGCTGTAGCCGGGTGGATTTGAGCTACCTCGATAAGCTGATTCTCTTTCAAGGTCCGGCCGGTTTCTACTATATCAACAATCATTTCAGCTAGGCCAACCATTGGGGCCAGTTCAATTGAGCCGTTAAGCTTAATAATTTCCATCTGAATTCCCAGGCTATTAAAGAAACGTTCAGCAATCTTAGGATATTTTGTAGCAACCCGCATGTGTGCATAATCGCTTATTTTTTCTTGTTTCAAGGCTTGCGGCACTGCAACCATAAGGCGGCAAAAGCCGAACTTTAGATCAAGTAGTTCATATACATCTTTGCCTTCTTCCAGCAAAACATCTTTACCGATTATACCAACGTCGGCTGCACCGTATTCAACATAGGTCGGCAAATCAGCTGTCTTAGTTATGATAAAACGGATTTTTTCCTGTTCGTTCGTAATAACTAATTTTCGAGATTTCTCACTCAAACCTTCAGCGGTATAGCCGATATCATTCAGCATTTTAGCCGAGGGTGCAAATAACTTGCCTTTTGGCAGTGCAATGGTTAAATAATTTAAATCGCTTGATGTCATACGGCCTCTCACAACCCTTTAGTTATTTAAAGTATTAATATATTGAATATAGTAACACTATCATAAATATTCGTCAAGCAACATTGTAGGATTTTTTATGAATACGTAGAAGTATTTAACAAAATACTATTGGTGAAGAAGGGGGACTATTTCTGTGCCCACATTAAATATTGTTGTACTTAATAAACTTGCCGAGCGCCATCTTACCGCAATAAAAAATATAGTACCGCTTAGCAATATCATTACTGTCGAACAAGAAGATGCTGTCAACTACATTGCTGATTGCGACATTCTCGTCGCATGGGGGTGGATGGATATTCGCCCGCTGTTAAGCAGTGCGCCCAACTTAAAATGGATACACTCACTTAGCGCCGGTGTCGAAAATATGATAACACCAGAGCTCCAGTCCGCCGCTGCAATCCTCACAAATTCTAAGGGCATTCACGGCATTCCGGTTTCAGAGCATGTTCTCGCCTTAATGCTGGCCTTTAGCCGCGGTTTAAATTATTTTGTCCGCCACCAAATCGATAAGCAATGGAAACGCGCTCATGTAGATGAAATTCACGGTAAAACAATCGGCATCGTTGGTCTTGGCAGTATCGGACGGGAAATCGCCAAAAAAGCCAAAGGTCTTGGAATGGATGTAGTCGCCGTTAAAAGGCAGCCTACTACCGAGCTGTTTGTTGATAAATTGTTTGCTCCCGAGGCTTTAGATGAAATGCTGTCAGTTTCAGATTTTGTCGTTGCCGCACTGCCGCTCCTGCCTGATACCAAGGAATATTTTAAACTCGAACAATTTGCCGCTATGAAAAAATCGGCCTACTTTATTAACATTGCCCGCGGCGGTATCGTACGTGAAGCCGATCTAATTACAGCTCTGAAGGACGGCTTGATTAAAGGCGCCGGGCTGGACGTATTCGAACACGAACCGCTCAGCGAAGACTCACCGCTCTGGGATATGCCGAATGTTATTCTTACCCCGCATCTAGCTGCCCTCTCACCGTATTATCTTGATAGGGCTGTTAAATTATTCGCCGAAAATCTTGGACGTTTTGCCAAAAACGACGAAATGCAAAATTTGATTGATAAAATAAAGGGCTACTAAGTTAGTGCATGTTGTCGGCCATCTTAAGTATACGAAGCTCCGGCGGATCGGTATCCGCCGGAGCTTTATGGTGTATGCCCACAATTTCAACAACCCGCGGATCCTCGTTAATAGCACTCAACAGAGCGGCGCTTCGCTCAGGATGATGAAAGTATATATAAAAAGCGTGGCGCATATTATTTAGTATAGTGCCCTTCCCTGCTCTACCCCACTGTTTAGCCCATTTACCGTTAAGCTTATGCGCAATAACAGTCAGTATTTTATCAATAGTGCTGACATCACCTTTTACTTTACCAACGTCATGCAGCAGCGCGCTTTTAATTAATATCGTGCTGTTAATCTGCGGCTGCCCCAAAGCAAGTTTAAGTGCTGAATAGGCAACATTGAGCGCGTGTCTTTGATCCGGCAAATTCATGCCCCAAAATAGTTTTTGTTCCCGCTCATTAAGATGTTTGGCAATAAAAATTCGGTCTTTGTCTGTTATCTTAGCAGTAAGCGCCGCAGCAACTTGCTTCACTCGATTTAGCATTAATTTAATCACCTATATAAACTAGTTTCCCATAACCCTTAGAAACTTGCATTGAGGCCGCTTCAGCCTGCGATTGGGGAATTAGAGCTAGTTCAACAATCTTACCGCCCCGCCTCTGTTCTTCGGCATAAGCTATAGCCTCCTTAAGCATACCCTCGCTCCACCCAATATAAATATCTTTTGAATCCGGAGACATAGCTATACCTTGGCGCTCCATAGCGAGCATAATTCTTTCTATTCCTAAAGCAAAGCCTGTTGCCGGCCAGTCAGCACCAAACGATCCGGCCATTCTATCATATCGGCCGCCCCCGCATAAAGGAAATCCTAAACCTGGCGTATATCCCTCAAAAACCATTCCAGTATAGTATTCAAAATTACGAATAATTCCTAAATCAAAATTTACATATTTTCCTACTCCGTAATTTTTTAAGATACTGTATATTTCACTAAGGTTATCAAGCGCCTTCCGGCTGGTTTCATTAGTAATCATGCTATAAGATTGGCTTAGCATATCTTCACGTCCATGAAGAACGGGTACTTGCTTAAGCAATTTTTGGGCGGCAGGGCAGAGCCCGCTATTGCTCAGAATTTCACCTAATCCAACTAAGTCGCGATTAACCAAGGCTTGTTTAACAGCCTGGCGCTGAGCCGACGTTAGTTGATATTCATTCATAATACCATTGATAAACTCGACTTGCCCTAAACTAACCTGAAAATTAGTCAGTCCGGCCTCAAGCATCGCCTCGATAGCAAGAGCTATAACTTCGGCATCGGCTGTGGCCTCCGAACGGCCTAATAATTCTACGCCGGCCTGGTAAAATTCGCATTGACGCCCAGCTTGCGCTTCCTCATACCGAAAAACATTTGTTAAGTAAAAGATTTTTAACGGCAGAGTATTCTCCCGCAGCCTAGTTGCGGCTACTCGGACGATTGGTGTAGTCATATCCGGTCTGAGCGCTAATATGCGATTGTTTTTATCAAGAAATTTAAACATATTATTCTGAAGGTCACCGGAGCTCCCCACCGTTAACGTTTCCAAATATTCAAAAGTCGGTGTGACAACTTCGTCGTAGCCCCAACCGGCAAAAAGCTTACTAAATGAAGCTTCAATATTACGCTTGCGGTTAGCATCCCGTGGTAACAGATCTCTTGTCCCGTAAGGAATTTTTGGTACAAATGCTTCATTGTTCATTAATGTTCCAACCTTTCTGTTCTTTCAGCAGTAGTCTTAAGGCTGCTGATCTCCCAAGCGTTCTAAAACAATCTTATAACCGTCCGCACCATAATGTAGGCACCTTTTGACACGACTGATGGTTGCAGTACTGGCTCCCGTCCTGGCAACAATATCATCATAAGTATGACCAAATTTTAGCATGCGGGCTACTTCCAACCGTTGGGCTAATGCCTTTAATTCACTGATTGTACAAATATCTTCAAAGAATTGATAGCATTCTTCCTCATTCTTCAACAATAAAATGGCCTTAGCCAGTTGATCGGTCAATGCATCCTTAAGCTTAGGATTAACAGACATGTCCATACGCTCCTTTTCAATAATGCCCTATATTGTTCTATCATTTCGTTCTAAATCTAATATTTTCCTGCTTTATTACTTTTATTCTTTAATTTGTGAAATCATAACTTTATTTTTAAAAACCCTTGACACCGCTTTTCTAATAGTGCTATTATTATTTCTATCAACTGAATACTGATTTACTTTCATCAAGAGTTGGCTGAGGGACTGGCCCAATGACGCCGCGGCAACCATTCGCTTTCATAAGCGAAAACGGTGCCAATTCCTACAGGATTAATCCTGGCAGATGAAGAGTAGCGTAGTCTATTATACGTTTCTTCATTTGTGAAGAAACGTTTTTCTATTCTTAGTTTAAGGATTGAAAGGAGCAATTATAAATGATTAAGTTGACCGGCATAAAAAAGGTTTATAAAGGCGCTAATGGTCCTGTTCCGGCGCTAGACGGAGTTAATCTCAATATTAACCAAGGTGAAATTTTCGGCGTTATCGGTAAAAGCGGCGCCGGTAAAAGCACTTTGATCAGATGTATAAATATGCTAGAGCGTCCTACCGAAGGCAGCGTTATCGTCGACGGTCAAAACCTTGTTGAAATGTCTGAGCAAAAACTACGTGACGCCCGCAAAAAGATTGGAATGATTTTCCAACACTTTAATCTCCTCTCTTCAAGGACTGTATTTGATAATGTTGCGTTCCCCCTTGAGCTGGCCGGAGCAAGCAAAGAAACTATCCAAAAAGAAGTAAACCATCTGCTTGACTTAGTTGGTCTGGCTGATAAAAGAGACCAGTATCCAGCACAACTAAGCGGCGGTCAAAAACAGCGGGTCGGCATCGCCCGGGCGCTGGCCAATAATCCGAAAGTATTGCTTTGCGATGAAGCAACATCGGCCCTAGATCCTCAGACAACAAAGTCTATCCTCAAACTGTTAAAAAACATAAATCAAAAACTAAATCTTACTATTGTTCTTATAACTCATGAGATGAATGTTATTAAAGAAATTTGTGACAGGGTAGCTGTTATCGAAAATGGCGGTATTATTGAGCAAGGCAATGTAATCGATATCTTTACCAAGCCGCAGGCAGATACAACCCGGGAGTTTATCAGCTCAATTATTAATCACGACTTGCCGGATATCCTGGCAGATATATCTTTTTCACCGGTACCTTTGCCTGAAAGTAATTTGGTTCTGCGGATTTCCTTCTTTGGTCATTCTACCGAAGAGCCGATTATCGCAAGCATGATTCGCCGCTTCAATGTGGACGCCAGTATCCTGTACGGCAATATAGACCATATTCAGAATACTCCGTTTGGCACCTTAATAATTGAATTATCCGGCTCACAAAACAGTATTCAAAATGCTTTGAACTATTTGCAGACCCGAGAATTAGGAATAGAGGTGATTGGTTATGTCGCAAGAGATAATCGTGTTGCTGGGTAACGCTCTTTGGGAAACAACTTATATGGTAGCCGCATCAACAATTATTTCAATAATCCTGGGAGTTCCGTTAGGCGTTATTCTGGTTACAACTGATAAAGGGCATATCTTGGAAAACATACCGTTTAACCGTATCTTGGGATCTATCGTTAACGCGACCCGCTCAACACCGTTTATCATTTTGATGGTTGCAATAATTCCATTAACCCGTTTAATTGTAGGAACATCTATCGGAACAGAAGCAGCCATCGTTCCTTTAAGTATTGCCGCTATACCGTTTTTGGCCAGAGTTGTTGAATCAGCCCTCAAAGAAGTTGACTATGGTCTGATTGAAGCGGCTCAGGCGATGGGCGCATCGCCGCGCGAGATAATTTCTAAGGTACTAATTCCTGAAGCAATGCCTTCAATCGTTTTAGGTCTTACATTGACTATCATCAGTCTGATTGGTTACTCAGCTATGGCCGGTGCTGTCGGCGGAGGCGGCTTAGGCGATTTGGCCATTAGATATGGCTACCAACGGTTTAGGGTAGATATCATGCTAGCCACTGTAATCATCTTGATTGCCCAAGTACAGATAGTTCAATCCTGCGGCGACTATTTCGCCCGCCGGCTTAATAAAAAATAAATCCCAAAGAGGAGCTGTTATCGTGCCCACCACGCCGAGCGATTTGCAATTAAAATTCGCATCAGAAAAAGCCAGTCACTTTACTGAATCGGTTATTAGGGAAATGTCCCGCATCGCCGCCGCCCACAATGCAGTTAACTTGGCGCAGGGATTTCCCGACTTTCCTGCTCCGCACGAAATTAAGCAGGCTGCTGTTGACGCAATTTGGTCTGACCATAATCAGTATGCAATTACATGGGGAACTAAAGCGCTAAGAGACTCAATTGCCTGGAAAACAAAACGTGATTATAAAGTAGATCTTGATCCTGAGCGCCAAATAACTGTTTGCTGCGGATCAACTGAAGGAATGATAGCGACACTTTTAGCTACCGTCAATCCTGGAGAAGAAGTTATTATTTTTGAACCCTTTTACGAAAACTATGGACCTGATGTAATTCTCTGCGGAGCAACCCCAAAATACATTAAGCTCAAGCCACCATCTTTCAGTTTTGATTATGATGAACTCCGGGCAGCATTTTCCGACCGTACCAGGGCAATCATCATCAATACTCCTAATAACCCGACTGGCAAAGTATTCACCCACGACGAGCTGACACTAATAGCCGACTTATGCATTAAGCATGATGCCTTAGCAATCACTGATGAAATTTATGAGCACATTTTATACGATAATGCAAAACATATTCCGCTCTGGACTTTGCCAGGTATGGCTGACCGCACAGTAGCCATTAACAGTATCTCTAAAACTTTCAGTGTTACCGGCTGGCGAATTGGTTTCGTTACCGCATCACCGGAAATCACTCAGTCAATCCGAAAGGTTCACGATTTCCTGACCGTTGGCGCAGCTGCTCCACTCCAAACAGCCGCCGCCCAGGCGATGCGGTTCCCAACAGAATATTATCATGGACTTTCTGAATTCTACCGCGAGCGGCGCGATTATCTGCTTAGCGAACTAACTAAGCTTGGGTTTAACTGTATCTCCCCCGCAGGCGCTTACTACATCATGGCTGATATTACACCGTTCGGTTATGATGATGATGTCGCCTTCGCCAAGTTTCTAGCCGAGAAGATTGGCGTAGCTGTAGTACCCGGTTCAAGCTTTTACCGCAATGAGACCCCTGACGGCAAAAAGTTTGTCCGCTTCTGCTTCTGTAAAGAGATGTCTACTTTAAAGACTGCGGTTGAACGACTGCAAAAACTTCGTGCGTAAGGATCTCAATCCATACCGATAAATTAAATTAATAGGAGGCTATTTTAATGAAGAAAATTGTACTGTTAGTAATTGCTCTGGTATCATTGTCTGTCTTATTTGCTGGCTGTAGCAGCAATAAACCTGCGGCTCCTGCCGGCAAGACCGTCGTAAAAGTCGGTGCAACACCTCTTCCGCATTCCGAAATTCTTAATTTCATTAAACCAATGCTTGACAAAGAAGGCGTCGACCTTCAAATTGTTGAAATGACTGATTATGTTCGTCCCAACCTAGCAGTAGCTGACAAGGAACTTGATGCAAACTTCTTCCAGCACACTCCGTACCTTGATAAATTCAGCACTGAACGCAATCTGCAGTTAGTTAATGCTGCCGGTATCCACATCGAACCAATGGGCGTATACTCGAGAACCTTAAAAAACCTAAACGATATTAAAAATGGCGCTCAAATCGCTATCCCGAATGACCCGACTAATGGCGGCCGTGCTTTAGCGCTTCTAGCCAAAGCCGGTCTTATTAAACTTAAAGAAGGCGTAACTATCGAAGCTACTGTAACTGATATTACTGAAAACCCAAAAAATATTAAAATCCGTGAGCTTGAAGCTCCGCAGCTTCCCCGTTCGCTTGAAGATGTCGATGCGGCTGTTATCAATACCAACTACGCCCTTGAAGCCAAGCTGGTTCCAACCAAAGATGCTTTGTTTATTGAACAGCAAGATTCTCCTTACGTAAATATATTGGTTGTTCGCAAAGGTGACGAAACCAGACCTGAAATCCAAAAACTTGTAAACGTATTAAAATCCGAAGAAGTAAAAAAATTCATCAATGAAAAGTATAACGGCGCTATCGTTCCGGCATTTTAATCAGGAGGCCTACGATGAAAAAATTCACTAAACTGACTGCTGTTCTGCTCGTACTCCTGTTTGCACTAGGTATAACCGCCGGTTGCAGTAAACAGAGCACTCCCGGCGCAGATAAGCCCTTAAAAGTCGGCGTTACCGCCGGTCCCCATGCCGAAGTCATGGACGTAGTAAAGAAAGTAGCTGAAAAAGACGGTCTTAAAATTGAGGTAATAGAATTTAACGACTATATCCAGCCTAATGTCGCTTTATTCCAAGGCGATATCGACGCTAATAGTTTCCAGCATCAGCCTTACCTTGATAATATCATTCAGGATCGTAACTATGATATAGTATCGGTTGCCAAGACAGTAATTTTTCCAATGGGTATTTACTCCAAAAAAATTAAAAGTCTAAATGAAATACAGGCTGGCGCAGTTGTTGCCATCCCTAATGACCCAACTAACGGTGGCCGTGCCCTCTTACTATTAGAGAAACTCGGTCTTATCAAACTCAAACCAAATGTCGGCATCAGTGCGGCAGTAACAGATATTGCTGAAAACCCGAAAAATCTTAAAATTAAAGAACTTGAGGCCGCTCAGATACCTCGCTCATTAGATGATATCGACTTCGCGGCAATCAATACCAATTATGCTATGACAGCCGGCCTTATCCCCAATAAAGACGCAATCGCTTTAGAGGACTTAAATTCTCCATACGCTAATTTAATTGCGGTAAAGGCTGCCAATAAAGATAATCCGGCTGTACAGAAATTAGTTAAGGCATACCAGTCTGATGAAGTTAAAAAGTTCATCCAAGAACACTTCAAAGGCTCAGTATCCCCAGCCTGGTAAAAGGCGCTAAAAAACCTGACCTATTCTTAGGTCAGGTTTTTCTTATCTATTTGTCACTCCATATAAAAACACATTGCTTATCATCTTTGCCGTCGTGTCTATATCATCACTTACAAACTTTTGAAATACAGACATAACAATTACACTAAATAGCGCATAAGCTGCCATATTAGCATCGCATTGGCGTATGTCCCCCGCCGCAATACACTCATTAAGCACTATCTCTATCATGCCAACAGTAGACCTAAACCAATCACGGTACTTATCACGCTGCGCTTGAGAAAAATTAGAATACCCTTCACGGCCCAAACCACGAACTTCGTGCATCATTACACGCCACAAATCAGCATTTACCGCATAAAAGGCTATGTACTCCTTAATAATGACCTCTATTTTCGTCAGCGGCGGAATCTGGGAGTCGACTATTTGCTGCAGGGTTGTTTCAAACGGAGCACTGCGCTCTTTAATTAAAGTATAAAACAACTGCTCTTTATTGACAAAATAATTGTAAACCGTACCTTTGCCAGTATCAGCCAGCGCTATTATTTCATCAACTGTAGCTCGGTGATATCCTTTATGCGAAAAAACCTCGTAGGCTGCATCAAGTATTTGCTGGCGCTTGGTGCGTGAATCTGTATAGTTTTCATTCAGACGGGTAATGGCCATTATAATCCTCCCAAAATTCAACACTGTTCTCGCCGCATACAGGGCGAAGCCTAACAACCTATAATTACTATTATAGGAAGCAATAAAAATACTGTCAACCAGGAAACTAGGGCAATTGCGACTATAAGCAGTCTTTAATAACCCTTAGGGCATTCGCATGGCAAATTTTGTCGATTTGACCGGAATTAAAATTATTCTGTTCTAAAGCGTCAGCCAGCTTTTTCATTTCGCTAAAATCAATTATTTCAAGCTCCGGATCGATCCCGTCGAAATCAGAGCCTACTGCCGCCGTTTCAATACCGCCGACGTCTATTATATGTTTTATATGTTTTACCATATCGTTAATACGGCTAATGTCCTGCGAGCCTAGAAAATCGCGGGCAAAATTTATGCCAACAACGCCGCCTTTTTCGGCTAACACCCTTATCATATCGTCAGTTAAATTGCGCGAATGGTTAGTAACCGACCGGGCATTAGAATGAGAAGCAACAAACGGTTTGGATGACAGTCGGGCTACATCATAAAATCCCTGGTCGGATAGATGCGACACATCAATAATCATCCCAAGCCTGTTCATCTCGCTTACAACAGCACAGCCAAACGGCGTTAAACCACGACTGCGATACTCTTCCTTAATATTAGGAAAACCTAACTCATTTGGGTAATTCCAAGTTAGTGTTATCAGACGCACCCCTAGGCGATAGAAGTTGCGGAGATTGGCCATTTCTCCTTTAAGAACACCGCCCTCTTCGATTGTAAGAAACGCTGATATCCTGTTCTCTAAACTATTTCGTCTAAAATCTTGATAGTTTAACGCTAACGCTAAATCAGCGCTGTTATTTTCAATTTCATTATAGAAGCGGTCGAGCATCTTTAAACCATATTCGAGTGGGTTTTCGCACTCTTTTATGTCAATGAAAAGTGCAAAAAACTGTGCTAATGCTCCGCCTGCTTTAAGCTTTGAAACATCGATTTTTAGATTATTGTTTTTTAGCATCACCTCTGGCCCCGCTTCCATAAGGCCCATAATTGTATCGCAATGTAAATCGATAAATGGCATCTATTATCGCTCCTCATTGTTTTTCATGCTATATGATATTCTTAACTTTACAACAATATTTAAAATTAGCTTTAATGCAAAAAGCAGCCTAGTCTCGCTAGACTGCTTGATTTATTCAATACTTGAGCGCAATCTCCTTGCCGAAGTTAATACATGCTTCCTCGCCGTTATCATCTGGATTCCAGAACAGGTTTAAACCATCGTTAACGACATCAAATTTACTTTCCTTAAGCCAATTAGTAATTATTTTTACCGATTCGCCGCTCCAGCCATAAGCTCCAAAAGCTGCAGCCTTTTTATTCCTAAAACCAAGTCCTTTTATTTCTTCCAAGACAGCGGCTACTGATGACAGAACGCCTTTGTTGACGGTTGGCGAACCGACTATAATAGCTTTAGATTTAAAAACCTCAGACATGATGTCTGTTTTATCGCGGCGAGCCGAATTGTAAAGCTTTACCGTTACCTTGTCATCGGCCATTCTAATGCCTTTGGCAATATTCTCAGCCATCTTGCGGGTTCCATTCCACATAGTATCATAAATTATGGTAATTTGGTTTTCTTGATAGTCGGCTGCCCATTGGAGATACTTTTCGACAATCTGCAATGGATTATCGCGCCAAATAACTCCGTGACTGGGGCAAATCATGTTAATATCCAGATTCATGCCCACTACCTCTTTAATTTTCCGCTCTACCATTTTACTAAATGGAGTCAAGATATTGGCATAATACTTCTGGCACTCCGCAAATAATTCAGCCTGATCTACTAAATCATTATACATTGACTCAGAGGCAAAATGCTCGCCAAAAGCATCGTTACTGAACAAAATATTGTCTCCGGTTAAATAGCAAAACATAGTATCCGGCCAGTGCAGCATCGGTGCTTCAATAAATACCAATTCTTTGGAGCCAATATTCAATCGGTCACCTGTTTTAACGACTTGGAAATTCCAGTCTTGGTGGTATTGCCCTTTTATTGACTTTACACCGTTAGCAGTACAATAGATTGGCGTATTAGGGATATACTTCATCAATTCTGTTAAGGCACCACTGTGATCAACCTCACCATGATTAGCAATTATATAATCAATCTTGTTCAAGTCAATCTCTTTGCGCAAGTTATGTACAAATTCTTCGGCAAATGGGGCCCATACGGTATCGATAAGAACAATTTTTTCATCACGTATTAGATACGAGTTATAGGTTGAACCTTTATGAGTGGAGTATTCTTCACCATGAAACTTCTTTAATTCCCAGTCTATTTTACCAACCCAAGATACATTATCATTGATTTTAAAAGCCATAATCTTTTCTTAACCTCCATAAATTTTATTACAGAACTAATTATTATTTATTTAGTTGTGAATAAGTATTCTCCACGAATAATAAATCCCCTCCTTGCTAAGAAATATTTTCCTTGCAAAATGTAGCTTTTTTGAGCAATAATCTGTCAGAGATTGTTTTCCAATAGTCACTCGATGCATATACCTTAACTGAGGTGATAAAATGCCTATATTATACATTACAAAACGCATGCTGGTTATTTTTCTGGTAGTAGGTTTTGTCCTAACAAGCATTTTGGCTTGCAGCGCAATGAATCGTTCACCACTGGAAGGCAGAATTATTATTGTCGACGCCGGCCATGGCGGCATTGATCCAGGCGCAAACCGGCCGGGTGTTGAAGAAAAAAACATTAATCTTGCAATAGCCCTTGAATTAAAAACCGCGCTTAATAGCTATGGTGCCAAAGTTATCTTATCCCGCGATTGCGATACCGATCTAAGCGGGTTATGCGATAATACCAAGATAAAGGGGCGTTATCATCGTGATTTAGCGGCCCGGGTAGAGCTAGTCGAAGAATCAGATGCTGACCTGTTTATCAGTATCCATGCAAACTCTAATTCAAACAGCAAAAAAATTGGTGCCGAATCTTTTTATGCCCCGCGGTCGGAATCCAGTAAGCTGCTAGCAAACTCAATCCAGAATGAACTGTACAATGTAATCCCCTCTCCCAAAACAGCAAATCCCGGCAATTATTTCGTCCTCAAACGCAATAAAGTTCCTGCTGCCTTAGTCGAGGTCGGGTATATCACCAACCCACTAATTTGACCCAACTTAATTCCCCGGACTATCAAAAGCTGCTAGCAGAAACCATTGCCCGCGGAATATTACATTATTATCAGGATAATGCTAACCCACTTTCAGCTTTCCTACCTGGGCGAAATTAATGTCAGAATTTTCGCATACAGAGCAGGAACTGCTTATATATTTGCCTAATTTATCATAATTATAACTATACAGTAGGGGGGTTATCATTTATCATGAATATTGCCGAACGTCTAAGTCGCTTAGGAACAGAGAATGCTTTTGAGGTACTGGCCGAAGTTAATAAATTACAGGCTGATGGCCGCGACATTCTGAGTTTCGCTATTGGCGAACCTGATTTTGACACTCCGCAAAACATTAAGACGGCTTGTATAAAAGCCATTGAGCAAAACTACACTCATTATGGCCCCTCAGCTGGTATTCTACCACTGCGGGAAGCGATTGCTCATTATGTTGGCAAAACTCGCGGTATTCCGGTTTCTCCAAACGAAATAGTTGTCACTCCCGGCGGTAAACCTATTATTTACTACACTATCCATGCCCTTGTTAATCCTGGCGATGAAGTAATCTATCCCAATCCGGGGTTTCCTATCTATGAATCGGTAATCAATTTTGTCGGCGGTGTTCCTGTACCTGCTCCCCTGCTTGAAGAAAAAGATTTTACTTTTGATACAAAACACCTGCAAACCTTAATTACCCCCAAGACTAAGCTCATCATTCTGAATAGCCCTCAGAACCCGACAGGCGGCATGTTAAGCGATGATGATCTCAAAGAAATTGCTAAACTGGCCGTCAAGCATAACTTATGGGTGCTCTCAGATGAAATATACAGCCGGATAATTTATTCTGGAAAGTTTATCAGCATCAGCGCCTTACCAGGCATGAAAGAAAGAACAATAATTCTTGACGGGTTTTCAAAAACTTATGCGATGACCGGTTGGCGTTTAGGCTACGGCGTTATGAATGCCGAGCTGGCAGCCCAGATTGCCCGTCTGGAAACAAATTGCGAGTCATGCACCAATACCTTTATTCAGTATGCTGGTATTGAGGCTCTCACCGGGCCCCAAGATTTTGTTGACGCAATGGTTGCTGAATTCAAAGCTCGCCGCGATTTGATTGTCGCCGGTCTCAACAGCATCAAAGGAGTCACCTGTAAAAATCCTAATGGAGCCTTCTATGTTTTTCCGAATGTAACCGAGGCGTGCAGTAATCTTGGCTTCACAAACTCAAAAGAACTGCAAAAACATATCTTGTATAACGGCGATGTTGCGGTGCTGCCACGTACTGCCTTTGGAGCCCGAAACAAAGGTGAAACCGGGGAATATTTGCGACTCTCCTATGCTACTTCGCGTGAAAATATCATAAAAGGCTTGGAAAGAATCGCAAAAGTAATTGAGGGTTAGATAAACAAAAGGGATTTGCCGCCCGCTAGGGCGCAAATCCCTTTCTTCTTATAACCCCCACGGCATTTCTAAAACTATCAAAGCCACCATTCCGACGGCCATAACAATCTTGAAGATCATACCGACAGCTTGGCCTTTCATGACACTTATCCCCACCCGACGGGCATGTTCAGCGTTACCGGCTTTCGAATACTCTGCTATATAGCTAGCTCCGTAAGCACCGGTTATTGCCCCAAGCACCGACCCGATAACAGGAAGCAGCCCGGTTCCGATAATACCACCGATTATTGCTCCTACAACTGCCGCTAGCATAGCTCGTGAAGATGCTTTTTCCTTTTTTGCCCCTACGGCGCCGGCAATAAATTCAACTACTTCCCCGGCAATAAATAACGTGAATACGATAAATAATGTTTGAAAAGTTATATGGATAAACCCGTCATAAACCGCATATCCCAAGGCAAGCAGCAAAATAACGATATTGCCTGGTAAATTAATAAGCGTAAGCCCAATCCCCACTAAAAGGCCAATACTTGCCGCAATGTTAACAGCCATTACTGAAATCATTTCCATAATAAACACACCACCAAAATAGTTTATAACTTAATCATCCGCAAGCAGCTGCAGCAGCCTTTCTTCCGTAAGTTCTTCTTCTGAAACCAGTTTTATTCCCGTTTTTTTCAGCGCGGCGGCGGTTATACCCCGGCCTTGCTTTACTATATGAGAAAAAGTACCATCGTAGATCTGATTTACCCCACAGGACGGACTTCGTTCTTTTAGAATAGCCGCACTAATTGGAACGGTGCTAACGATTTTTAATATTTGCTCTGCCCCTGCTTTAAATTGACAGGTAACCTCCCGGCCTGAGTTTTCTAGCACTTTAGCTTTGCACTCCAAAACAGTATCGCCTGTTCCGCCGATTATTTCAACAGGCAGCCTTGGAGTCGGTAAGCCGCCAAGCTGTTCAGGGCAAACAGGTATATACTTCCCCCGACAGCCATATCTAATAATTAGTTCATTAGCGTTAGATTTGCCGTCATATTTAGTATCTAGTCCCAACAGACAGGCGCTTACTAAGATCATATGCTCACGCCCTTTTTAAAATTTTCCGTGAAAAATCGAGGTGAGTAAATCAGCCATATCGCCCGCTGACACTTTGACCGGATTTACTCTTGTTGAACCCTTTAGAGAATTCTCTACCAATAATTTAAAATTATCCTCAAAAAGCTGCCTAGATATTCCTGCTTCTCTAAAGCATGTAGGTGTTTTGAGACCCTTATTCAAGTTTTTTATAGCGGCGCAAAAATCGGGCTGGCTAATACTACGGGCTAACCGGTCTAGTTTTGCTTTTACCGCAGGATCCTGGGCATTGTATTCAAGGATATAAGGCAAGGCAATAGCATTAATAAGACCATGACCGAGATCAAACATTCCGCCGATAGCGTGAGAAATACCATGGGCCATTCCCAGACCAACATTATCAAAAGCAATTCCGGCCAGGCATTGATAATGGTGAACCTTTTCACGGCTTTCGGCAGTTTTTTCCTGGTAGGAAACCGGTAGAAAGGCAAATAACCCTTCAACGGCACTTCTTGCCATACATTCGGCAAAATCATCTAAATTATTGTTTATATAACATTCAACAGCGTGAGTCATTGCATCCATGCCGGTCTCAGCAACCACATTATCAGGCATTGTCATTGTAAGTTCAGCATCCAAAATTGCAATGTCCGGAATAAAGGCCGGTGTTTTGATTCCGATTTTAATCTGGCTTTCGCGAAATGTTATAACTGCCGCCCTTGTTACTTCACTGCCGGTGCCCGAAGTGCTTGGAATTGCGGCAAACTTTAACGCAGTTCGCTGTTGAGGCAGCGTGACTGATAATATATTATCAAAAGTTATTTTAGGATTTTCATACATAATAGCCATTACCTTCGCCGCGTCAATAGGCGAGCCGCCGCCGACTGCAATCAGCAAATCCGGTTTAAAGTCACGCATCTTGCTCAGTCCGCCCAAAACATCCCTGGTATCAGGGTTCTTCTTGATTCCAGAGTAAACATACGTTTGACATTTACTTTGCTGCAGCAAATTTTCAATTTTATCAATAACCCCGCTCTTAAACATTGAACTGCCGCCGGTCACAATAAACGCTCTCTCTGCTTGGATACTCTTGACCTTTTCAAGTGCACCGCGACCAATTATGACATTTCTACCGCCTAATATTAAACACTTGATGTAAATTCACTCCTATCCTTAACTAATCTTATTATTTTCGCCAGTATAGAGATTATAAAGATGATAAGAATTAATAAAGATGAGAAGCAAGTTAATTGCTGCTATAGGGTAAGCTTTTATCATAACTCCGTAAAAAGTAAAACAAATCGCCCCTGCTAAGTTTAACCACCTTAGTTTCATCGGCGATGACATCATCAGCGATATCGCTACAAGTACCGATGAAAAGTAGCCCAACCATTCTACCCAACCTACATTTTCCATTCTGCCATCCTCTCAAGGAAGTATTCTCATATAGATTTTACCATTTAACGGCCTGTCCCGCCAGCCATGATTACTTTTCGTGGCAGCAGCCCCCGCAACCACAGCCAGAACAGCCCGATCGACTAGCAAATTGTTTTTCAGCCCAAACCTTGGCTTCTTCTGCTGAAGTAAATACACCCTTCCCAATTAGCGTGGTCAACTTAGCCCCAACCTCAGGGTGGTCATGCAAATCAAGCTGGTCAATTTCGTAATCTAAAAACCGACCAGTTTCATCGATTTGAAAACTAACTATCCAGACTATGTTCGCCTCAGAAGTTTTGCTCATTTCTTCCACCTGCTTTTTATTATTGATAATAATAGTGTTCACCAAATGTAATTCTGCATCTAAGGGAACAAATGGAAGTGACGGCACAATTAGTACCGTCACTTCCTTTTTTCTTATTTCTTTAACGCCCGGTATGCAATATCACGACGATATTGCATACCGTTAAACGTGATCCTGCCTACGGCATCATATGTTTTATTCACTGCATTCAACAGGTCAGATGCCACAGCCGTTACACCCAAGACCCGTCCTCCGCTCGTAGTTATATGCTCGCCAGGCTTTGCTGTTCCGGCATGAAAAATTAGTGCGCCTTGCTCAGTCGCTTGATTCAGACCGCTGATAACATCGCCTTTACGATAAGCAGACGGATAGCCTTGCGCTGCCAATACTACACAAACTGCCGCACCGTCTTTCCACTTGACTTCGGTATCAGCCAGATTGCCGTCAATACAGGCTTCCATTATCACAGTAAGATCCGACTCAAGCAGCGGTAACACAACCTGTGTCTCGGGATCGCCAAACCTGGCATTAAATTCAATAACTTTAGGCCCGTCCGCATTAATCATTAAGCCTGCGTATAAGCAGCCTCGGTAAGGACATCCTTCCTTCTCCATGGCAGCAATAGCCGGCTGCAGAACCTCTGCAACAACCTGCTGCATGATGGCATCTGTAACAACCGGAGCCGGAGCGTACGCACCCATGCCGCCGGTATTAGGACCCTTGTCACCATCGAAAATCCGCTTATGATCTTGAGCCGCAACCATTGGCACTATTGTTTTGCCATCGGTAAAAGCCAGTACCGAGGCTTCTTCGCCTGAAAGATAATCTTCAACCACGACTTGGCTGCCGGCCGCGCCGAATGCTTTATCACACATTATGGCGTCGATACCGCTCAGTGCCTCTTCGATTGTCATAGCAACAATTACGCCCTTACCGGCAGCAAGCCCATCGGCTTTTACAACAACTGGCGCTCCATGCTGCTTAATATACGCTTTGGCTGATTCTGCGTCGGTAAACACCGCATAACCAGCAGTTGGGATATTATATTTTTCCATTAAGTCCTTCGCAAAGGACTTAGAGCCCTCAATTAATGCTGCTTGTTGTGTCGGGCCAAAAATCTTAAGACCATTGGCGGTAAATTGATCAACTATGCCGTTAGCAAGCGGCGCTTCCGGTCCCACAACAGTAAGATCAATCTTATGCTCGCTGGCAAATCTGACAAGCGCCATATTATCGTTTATATCAAGTTTGACACATTCAGCTATTTCCCCTATCCCCGGATTGCCAGGGGCACAGTACAACTTTTCTACGCGTGGACTTGAGGCCAATTTCCAGACTAAGGCATGCTCACGTCCGCCACTGCCAATAACTAATACGCGCAAAATAACACCCCTTAATGTTTAAAATGTCGCATACCGGTAAACACCATAGCAATACCATGTTCATCGGCAGCTTGTATAGATTCTTCGTCTCTTACCGAACCGCCCGGCTGAATTATAGCAGTTATGCCGGCTTTAGCGGCAGCGTCTAAAGTATCGCGGAACGGGAAAAACGCGTCTGAGGATAATACCGCTCCCTTTGCCTTATCTCCGGCCTGCTCCAGCGCGATTTTAGCTGAACCAACCCGATTCATTTGACCGGCGCCTACACCCAGTGTTTGATTACCGCTGGCAACAACGATGGCGTTAGATTTTACATGCTTTACAACCTTCCAGGCAAATAAGAGCTGCTCCCACTCCTCAGCTGTTGGCTGCCGCTTGGTTACAACCTTCATATCGACCCGGTCAGCATCAGCTACATCGGCTCCCTGAACCAAGATACCGCCAGACACTTTTTTAATATCCAACTTGGTAGCACCCTGCTCTGGCATAGCGGCAGATAGCAGACGAATATTCTTTTTCTGGCTTAGGATGTCAAGAGCTTGCTTCTCATAAGAAGGAGCGATTACTGCCTCAACAAAAAGTTCGCTGATTTTTTCAGCAGTGGCTTTGTCTACTAGCCGGTTAAGAGCGACAATACCGCCGAAGGCCGATACAGGGTCGGTCTGATAGGCCTTGCTGTAAGCCTCAGCCAAATCGTTGCCGATTCCGGTTCCACAGGGATTAGTATGTTTTATGATGGCTGCCGCCGGCTTGTCGAATTCGGCGACCAGGGAATATGCAGCCTCAAGGTCAACAATATTATTGAAAGATAATTCTTTTCCATGCAATTGCTCAGCATTCGCAATTCCAGGGCCTTGATAATGCTTTTGCCGATAGAAAGCAGCTTTTTGATGGGGATTCTCGCCGTAGCGCAGATTCTGGACCTTTTCCCAAGTCATATTAAGGGTACGGGGAAACTTGCCTGCGCCAAGCTGATTTCCAAAATAGTCGGCAATGCAGGCATCGTATTCAGCAGTATGCTCAAAAGCTTCATGCGCCAAAGTCATTCGTGTTCCTTCCGAGATATCACCATTGGCCGTTAACTCCTTCACAATAGACGAATAACGAGCCGGATTGACCACAATCGTTACATAGCGGTAATTCTTAGCTGCCGCTCGAATCATTGACGGGCCGCCGATATCAATATTCTCAATTGCTTCTTCAAGTTCAACCTCGGGTTTGGCAATTGTCTCCCGGAAGGGGTAAAGGTTAACCACTACCATGTCAATGCCACCAATATTATGTTTCTTCATGGCATCCACATGCGCAGGATTATCACGAATAGCGAGAATTCCTCCGTGAATATAAGGGTTGAGAGTCTTAACCCGGCCATCCATGATTTCAGGAAAGCCTGTAACATCACTGACATAGGTTACCGGTATACCTGCATCGCGCAGCGCTTTCATTGTACCACCGGTCGAGATTATTTCGACACCGCAGTCGTGCAGTTTACGAGCAAATTCGACTACCCCAGTTTTATCTGACACACTTATCAAAGCTCGTTTAATATCCATTTAGCGCTCCTCCTCATCTATAATAATGACCTTTCTTCCGTCCAAGCGGAGGCGTCCCTCACAATAAAGCGCAACAGCCTCAGGGTATAATAGATGTTCGACTTTTAAAATTCTCTCTGCAAGCTTATCGGCAGTGTCATCCGGCATCACCGGAACAGCTTGTTGAAGAATTATTGGGCCGGTATCTGTTCCCTCGTCAACGAAATGCACCGTGCAGCCCGATACTCTTACACCATAGTCAATCGCCTGCTGCTGGGCATGCAGACCGGTGAATGCCGGCAGGAGGGCAGGATGAATGTTCATAATCCGGCCGCTGAACATGCTGATAAAATCAGATCCCAAAATGCGCATAAAGCCAGCTAATATTACAAGTTCTACTTCATGCTTGTTAAGCTCATCAGCTATAGCCTCTTCAAACGCGGCCTTGCTGCCAAACGTCTTACGATTAATGCAAATTGCCGGGATGCCATATTCACTTGCCCGCTCTAACGCCTTGGCATCCGGCTTATCGCTTATAACGACCCCAATCTTCGCCTTAATTTCGCCAGCCTGTATAGCGTCAATTATAGCTTGAAGGTTGCTGCCACGCCCCGATGCTAATACCCCCAAAATGGTATCAGCCATTGAAAGCGCCGCCTTTCAGGATAACTTCTTTGTTGCCGGTTGTGACCTTACCAATAATATAGCCTTTTTCGTCATTTTCTTCTAAACTCGCTAAAAGCGCGGCGGCTTGGTCTTGAGGAACGACTAAAATCATGCCGATTCCCATATTAAAAGTACGGTACATTTCCGACCATTCTACTTGCCCCCACTCCTTAAGCAGTCTAAAAATCGGTGGTTGCGGCCAGGAAGATGTATCGATCTCTACTGAACTTGTTTCAGACAGAATTCTCGGTATATTATCATAGAATCCACCGCCTGTTATATGAACCATGCCCCGGATATCAAATTTTTCAATTAGCGGCAGGCATACTTTCGGATAAAGACGGGTAGGCGTAAGCAGTTCTTCACCAATTGTCCGGTTAAGTTCCGGAATAAAATCGTTTACCGACATTTGCTTAACGTCAAAACAAATTTTACGAACTAATGAGTAACCATTGGAATGCAGCCCGCTGGAAGGAAGACCAATAAGCACATCACCTGGCACAATCTTCTCACCGGTTATAATTTTAGGCCTGTCTACAATACCGACTGCGAAACCGGCGATATCGTATTCACCGTCGGCATAAAAGCCGGCCATTTCTGCTGTTTCACCGCCGATCAGAGCGCAGCCTGACTCACTGCATGCTTTGGCTACACCGCTGACAATAGCAGCAACTTTCTCAGGCTCTAAACGTCCCACAGCAAGATAATCCAGGAAAAAGAGTGGTTCAGCACCTTGTACCAGTATATCGTTAACACACATTGCAACTGCATCTTGACCGATAGTGTCATGCTTATCCAGCATGAAAGCCAGTCTAAGCTTTGTCCCTACGCCGTCTGTTCCCGATACTAATACCGGCTGGCTGTATTTTTTATTATTAAGCGCGAATAATCCGCCAAAGCCGCCAATATGACCGAGCACCTCCGGTCGATATGTAGCTTTAACATGGCTCTTCATTAATTCTACTGCCCGGTTTCCAGCATCAATATCAACACCGGCCTCACGGTATGTCAAAGGCTTCCCTGCTTTAGTGTTCATAATAAACTCTCCCCATACGTTGATTAAGCTAGTTATCGCCTAGCGCCCTGCTCGAAAACAAACTTATTACTTGCACAATTGCCCTCACACGGAATATCAGCTGGGTAATCACAATTAAAACAAGCATAGCACATCTTTTGATGATTTATATTTGGAACCGATTTCATCAGACCATCAAGCGAGAGATAGTGTAACGAATCTGCCCCTATATACTGTCTAATTTCTTCCACCTGTTTGTTGGCAGCAATTAATTCCTTACGGACAGAAGTATCGATGCCATAGTAACAAGGGAAGCCTATGGGCGGAGAGCTGACGCACATGTGCACTTCTTTGGCGCCGGCTTCTTTTAGCATGCGGACAATTTTGCCGCTAGTTGTCCCTCGGACAATTGAGTCATCTACCATTATTATTGATTTTCCCTTAACTACCGATTTTACGGCATTTAGCTTTATCTGTACACTAAGATCGCGTTTCTTTTGATCTGGCTGGATAAAGGTGCGGCCAATATAACGGTTTTTAATTAAGCCCTCGGCAAATGGTATCCCAGATTCATAACTAAACCCTAAAGCGGCAGTCGTTCCCGAGTCCGGCACTGAAATAACAATATCGGCCTTAAATCCGCTCTCTTTTGCCAATTCGCGGCCCATTTTGAACCGGGCAGCGTAGACGCTTTGACCATCAATAACACTGTCGGGGCGGGCAAAATAAATATATTCAAAAACACATAACGACCGGCGGTCTTCGCTGCCAAACCTAGCTGATGTTATGCCCTTATCATCAATGACTACCATTTCACCGGGCTCGATATCACGAACAAACTCAGCACCGATGGTATCTAAAGCGCATGATTCAGAAGAAAGCACCCAACCATCACCGACTTTTCCTAAGCAAAGCGGCCGGAAACCATGCGGATCGCGAATACCGATTAATTTGTTCTCGGTCATCAGCACAAGACAATAAGCACCTTCAATATGCGTCAAACTTTCCAGAATCTTATCTTCAATTCTTTCCTTGCGGGATCTGGCAATCAAAGTTACAATAACCTCACTATCGATTGAGGTTTGAAAAGCGCTTCCTGTTTTCTCAAGCTTCAGCCTTAGCTTGCTGGCATTAGTTAAATTGCCGTTATGCGCCAAACTTAAATGACCGCCTGAAAAAGATACCATTAGCGGCTGAGTATTAACTAAAAGACTGGAACCAGTTGTTGAATACCGCACGTGACCGATGGCAATATGCTGGTTTTCCATATACGGCAATTGGTGGCGAAACACTTCGCTAACCAGTCCCATGCCGCGATGGACGTCCATCCAAGCTCCGTCTGTAACCGCAATACCGGCGCTCTCTTGACCCCTATGCTGCAAGGCATAGAGACCCCAATAGGTATCAAGGGTTACATTATGCTGCCGTGAATAAATGCCAAAAACACCGCACTCCTCATGCAGTTTGTCGTTCTCCAGGTCTAATATCATATCATACAGCCTCGCCAGTTAAGCGCTGCAGCACTTCTTTATAAGCTTCTTCCACATTGCCCAGATCACAGCGGAAACGGTCTTTATCAAGCTTTTCGCCAGTCACGCTATCCCAGAAACGGCAGGTATCAGGAGAAATCTCGTCACCAAGAATCACTTCACCGTTATTTAGGCCAAACTCTAATTTAAAATCAATCAGCTCAATTTTCTTGGCTTTCAAATATCCAGTCAGAACTTCATTAATTTTCAAAGCGTACTCTTCCATTTTAGCTACTTGCGCTTCAGTAGCTAACCCCATTGCTTTGATATGATAATTATTAATCAGCGGGTCGCCGAGTTCATCATTTTTATAGTACATTTCTAAAATAGTAGTAGGCAGTTTTGTTCCTTCTTCCCAACCGATTCGCTTAGCGAGGCTGCCAGCGGCAATGTTGCGAACAACCACTTCTACTTTCAAAATCTCTAGCTTTTTTACAAGCATTTCGCGGTCGCTTACCATAGAGATGAAGTGATGCGGAATACCATTTTCAGCAAGCAGATTAAAGAAAAAGGCGGAAATTTTGTTATTCAGCATACCTTTGCTTTGAATAGTTCCCTTTTTTTCACCATTAAAAGCGGTAGCATCATCTTTAAAATATACCAGGTACTCGTTTTCATTGTCGGTTGCAAATATTTGCTTTGCTTTTCCTTCATACAACAATTTTGCCATGGTTAAAAACTCCTTCTATTTTATTGTTTTGACAATACTTTGGCTGCCTTTTGCTCAACCTCAAACGCCATATCTTGACGGTATTGAACCATCTTATCAGCAAGCTCTCGGTTTTCAGTTGCTAAAATTTGAGCAGCAAATATTGCTGCATTTTTGGCCCCGTTTACCGCCATAGTCGCGACCGGGATTCCGGACGGCATCTGAACAATACTTAACAGAGCGTCCAAACCGTTTAATGAGGTACTATTTATCGGTACTCCGATTACTGGAAGTGTCGTAAAGCTAGCCACTACCCCTGGCAGATGAGCAGCTGCCCCGGCCGCAGCAATGATTGCTTTTACACCGCGCTCTTTTGCACCGGCTGCAAAAGTATGAACTTTATCAGGTGTACGATGGGCTGATGCAACTACAACTTCTGTCTCAATTTTAAAGTCAGCAAGCAGTTTTACAGCCGGCTCAAGAATAGGCCAGTCAGAATCACTACCCATAATAATAGCTACTTTCATCTTTTTCCTCCTATTATTGACAAGGTTATTATTATTAAACCCAGATATCAAGAAAACTCTTGATATCCGGGCCTTATTTTTATTTATAGTTATTCAGCTAAGAATAAAAACCTTGCGATTACCAGTGCTGCCAGCACGTAGACTATCCAGTGAACCTCACGGCCGCGTCCGGTAATTAATTTGAGCAGCGGATACATAACCAGACCGGCAGAAATACCGTTAGCAATACTATAAGTGAAGGGCATAAGTACAATAGTTAGGAAGGCAGGCAGCGATTCAGTAAAATCGCTGAAATCGATTTTACGCACACCTTCAAGCATTAAGGCGCCTACGATTATTAGGGCCGGAGCAGTAGCAGCATCAGGGATAAGCCCTACTATTGGCGTAAAGAACAGCGCCAGGAAAAAGAGAATGCCGCAAACGATTGCCGAGAAACCAGTACGGCCGCCCGCACCAACACCAGCCGCGCTTTCAACAAAGGCTGTAATCGTACTGGTACCAAGCAATGCGCCAATGCTGACACCGGTAGCATCGACAGCCATCGCTTTGCCGATACCAGGGAATTTCCCGTTTTTATCCATAAGGCCAGCCTTGCTAGCTGTACCGACAAGGGTGCCCATAGTATCAAATAACTCAACAAAAGTAAAAGTAAAGATAATTGTCATTAAACCCATATTAATCGCGCCGATAATATCCAGTTGGAAGAAGTAATTCTGGCTGAAATCAGGTATAGCAACCGGTGAGAATCCGGCCGGAATGTTTACTAGCCCCATAAGAATTCCCATGATACTAGTTACAAGAATACCAATAAGCATCGAACCTTTGATATTGCGAGACATCAGAACAGCAATAAATATCAGACCAAAAACGGCTAATAAAACATTTTTATCGGCCAGCTTTCCCATTTCGATAATAGTTTCAAAGGACAGCGGCGTCCCATTGCCATTACCGGCAATGATTTTTTCCAACGTTGGCGGAATAAGCGACAGCCTAATACTCATTATCCCCGATAGTTTTAAACCAACTACGGTTATAAACAGCCCAATACCAACAGTAATAGCGTGCTTAAGTGAAGCTGGCATCCCTTCAACAAGCAGTTGGCGAACTTGAGTAACAGTCAATAAAACAAAAATAATACCAGAGATAAAGACCGCCCCTAAAGCAGTTTGCCAGGGTACGCCCATACCAATAACTACAGTGAAAGCATAAAAGGCATTCAGACCCATGCCGGGAGCTAGCGCAATCGGATAGTTAACAAATAAGCCCATCATGATAGTTACAATTCCTGCACCAAGTGCAGTAGCCAGCAATACGGCGTTTTTGTCCATGCCTGCCGCTCCTAAGATACTAGGATTTACAAACAGGATATACGCCATCGTCATGAATGTGGTAATACCGGCCATGATCTCAGTGCTTAAATCTGTTTTCCGTGCGCTAAACTGAAAAAACTTGTCTAACATCTTTTTCTCCCCTTTAGTTTGTCTTAATGTCCAACAACACCGATAGTATTCCCAAATAAAAATACTTAAAGCCCGGACAGAGAAATCCCGCGCATAATTTTTGAGCGAAACCTCCCCGCCCGGGCTTTTGTCCCATCGGTGTAGTGCTGCTAGAGCACCTGTACCACTTGGTCACAGTCCATACCGTTTGCAAGAATTGACATACCAGTATGCGGAACCCTAGATACACTTTCACCCGTAGTCAGATAATTTACGGTTATCTGGTAGATACTCTTGAGCCTTATCCTCAATATTATACGAGCTTGTATGAACTTCATGTCTACATTTTATCAATACTTGTAAAAGCATGTCAATAAAAATATGAACTTTTTTATATTATTTTAGTTGAACGTTCGGATTTTTAATCAATAGGCCTGTGCGCCCTCGCTATTGCCAGCATAATCGGCTGCGATCAGACTGGACTTCGGCCTAAAAAAAAGAAAGGTTCTGCTGCCCGTATAGGCAGAGAAACCTTTCTCTTGCTATTCCCATTCGATAGTGGATGGCGGTTTGGAGGTGATATCATAGACGATACGGTTAACATCTTTTACCTCATTTACAATACGCCGTGAAATTGTATCTAGGACTTCATAAGGCAGACGAACCCAGTCGGCAGTCATGCCGTCTTCACTTTCAACTATTCTTAAACCGATAGTGTAAGCGTAGGTACGTTCATCCCCCATGACCCCAACGCTCTTCATGGCCGGCAGAATAGCAAAGGACTGCCAAACCTTACGGTAGAGACCCGCTATTTTAATTTCTTGATAGACAATCGAATCGGCTTCTCTAAGAATATCAAGCCGCTCCTTAGTGACTTCGCCGATGATACGAATTGCAAGACCGGGACCAGGGAACGGCTGCCGCCAGACAATATCTTCTGGCAGATTAATTTCCCGCGCAACTGCCCTAACTTCATCCTTAAACAAGTCTCTTAGAGGCTCAACTAATTTAAAGGTCATATCTTCAGGCAACCCGCCAACATTATGATGGCTCTTAATTACAGCAGCTGTCTCAGTACCGCTCTCAATAACATCAGGATAAAGCGTGCCTTGAACTAAGAAATCAATTTCGCCGAGCTTGGCTGCTTCAGATTCAAAGACACGAATAAATTCTTCGCCGATAATTTTACGTTTTTGTTCAGGATCGGTTACACCGGCCATTCTATCCATAAATCTATCAACAGCATCGACGTAAACCAAATTCATATTAAAACCATCGCGGAAGGTTTTTACTACTTGTTCTGGTTCACCTTTGCGCAAGAAACCATGATTAACAAAAACACAGGTTAATTGGTCGCCTACAGCACGATGAACAAGCACAGCTGCAACTGATGAATCAATACCGCCGCTCAAAGCGCATAGCACCCGCTTATTACCGACTTGGTCGCGGATTTTTTGGATAGCTTGGTCTACAAAGGACCCCATATTCCAATCACCGCTGCAGCCGCAGATATTAAACAAGAAGTTGCGGAGAATTTTCAGTCCTTCGGGTGTATGTACAACCTCAGGATGGAACTGAACACCGTAAATCTTTTCATCATTATTAGACATTGCTGCTACCGGAGTGCTGTTAGTATGGCCAGTAACCTTAAATCCTTTGGGTGGTATTTCTATATAATCGCCATGACTCATCCAAACTTGAGTTTCAGGGCTGATTTGGGCCAATAGGTCTTCGGAACTATCAACGAAGAAGTTGGTATTGCCGTATTCGCGCGATTGCGCATGCGCCACCTTACCGCCCAACATATTAGCTGTAAGCTGCATGCCGTAGCAAATGCCCAAAATAGGAATTCCTAACTTGAATACTTTTTCATCGCATCTTGGGGCTCTTTCACTGTAAACGCTTGATGGGCCGCCTGAGAATATAATTCCTCTTGGTTGATAGTCGACAATCTTATTGATAGCAATATTATAGGGCGCTATTTCGCAGTACACACCGCATTCACGGATACGGCGTGCAATCAACTGACTGTACTGTCCGCCGAAATCCATTATCAGCACCATTTCTTTTTGGTTGGCCATTAAGTGTTTCCTCCTTAAACCATGTCAAATATTAGTTAAAAATGTACCACATAATTCTACTTGTTGTAAATACCCTTGAGTAGTGTTTCTTTGCGAAGGTCACGGCACTCACATTGACCTTGGGCTGAAAGTTTTCTGATAGTATCAAGTATAATCCGGCTAATCATCGGCGCATCGTTATAGAAAATATCATGCAGATCTTGGTGCGACCAATCTTTAACAACGCCCTCACCATAGTTTACAACAAAATACAATCCCGCATAACAAGCGCCAATTTCTCTCGCCAAATAAACCTCAGGGCACAAACTTTGCCCGACAATATCTGCATGGCCGCGCATCATGCTGACTTCGGCCGGGCTTTCAAAATGCCGGCCGTCAGTTACAGCGTATACACCGCGGGAAAAAATTCGGCCGTCAAAATGTTCCTTAGTTGTATCGAGGAGCGTTTTTCGCATTTCCGGACATAACGCGTCACGCATCACTAACAAATATCTTCCCTCTAAACCGACATCTTTACGCACAGATAAATCGAGATAGTCACTTGGAATAATAAAATCACGCGGATCAAGCAGGTGATTAACTGAACCCACACCGCCTTCGCTGATTATGCGTTTTACACCGGCTTCTCTCAACGCCCAAAAAATCTGCCGCGAAGCATCAGCCCTGCTTACACCGCTACGCCAGCCGTGCATTTTACAAGTCAGCACCTGCTTACCGTCAACGCTAAAGAGACGAAATGCCGGACTAAGTCCATAAGGTGTTTCAAACTCCAAGTCATCTGCAAGAATTTTCACACCTTCATCTTGTGCGCCAAGTGGAAAATCGCTTGATAATGTACCAGAGCCGCCAATGACGGCAAATTCGGTATTTAGTAAATTCATTCCCTTACCTCACTTCCTGATTGCAGTAACCCACTTAATCAAACCGCTTAATTATGTTGTATTCGGTATCACGCTGAGCAGGAATTCGCCCTGCTGCCCGAATCATATTGACCATTCTTTCGATTGACATGTTGTATGAAGTTCCCGCCGCTTTAACGACATTTTCTTCAAGCATAATACTGCCAAGGTCATTCGCGCCAAAGGCCAGCGTCAACTGGCCGATATTCTGGCCCTGGGTAACCCATGACCCTTGAACATGGCTGAAGTTATTTAAGTATATCCGAGCAACAGCCAACGTTTTTAAGTAATCCCAAGAGGAAACCTTTCCGCCCCCTAAAACGGTATTGCCGGGTTGGAACGACCACATTATAAAAGCCCGAAAGCCGCCCGTTTTTTGCTGTAAAGCCCGTACCTTTTCCATATGTTCAATCCGCTGAACGTATGTTTCCCCCATGCCGATAACCATTGTTGCCGTAGTTTCCAGACCGACATCATGAGCCGCTTCCATAACTTCTAACCAACTGCCGGCACTGATTTTCTTGGGACTAACCCGTTGTCTCACCTCATCAACTAGTATCTCAGCCCCACCGCCCGGCAGCGAATCAAGTCCGGCTGATTTTAGACGATACAGCGTTTCTTTTATCGATAAGCTGCTTTTATGTGCCATGTGGACAATTTCAGCCGGCGAGAAGGAATGAATGGTTATATTAAAAGCCTTCTTAATTGTCTGCAGTAGTCCAAGATAGTAATCTAACCCTAAATCTGGATGCAGACCGCCTTGCAGCATAATTTGGGTACCGCCAGCATCGACTGTTTCCTGGATTTTTTCCATTATCACATTCTGCGGCAAAAGGTACGCGTCACTGTGTTCCTTGGAGCGGTAAAAGGCGCAGAAACGACACTCATTAGTACATACATTAGTGTAGTTTATATTACGGTCAATAACAAAGGTTACGATATTGCTGGGATGAAATTGCTCCCGAACTGCATTTGCCTGCCGGCCTAGTTCTAGAATATCGGCGTCAGTCAGCATGGCTACCGCATCGGCCTGGTTTAAAACCCTCATTTTACTACCTCCGCGAACTCAAGGTCAGGAACATCCTCAATCAGCCCTAACTCATGACCCAATTGGTAAAAAGTAAGCAGTCCCTGCCAGTGGGCTGGGGTAAATTGATAATTTAACAACCCTATATAGTGCGTAATTTGCTGAGTTGTAAAGGGAACCTTGCCAATTTGAGTTGCCGCGGCATCATTAAGATGCTTTAGACCGTAAGCAAAACCTCTGGTGACACTTTCGTATAGCGTATGTACATGATTTGGATAGTCTGCTGCAAATCTGCGGTCTATCACCCACAATGCATATACCATTCTAAGTCCGGTCAGCTTCTTCCATTCAGCACCTATGTCATAATAGTAATACTCATCATGACGATTATGATAGTTATAAAGCGCTTCATCACCAATAAATAGTACAGCATCAGCTTCTTCAAGCACACCAGCCTCGAGCGATATACCGCTGATAAAATACTCAGGCGATGCCTTATAGGCATTATGTAATATTATTTTAAGCAGGCAGTGTGAAGTCGCCGACTTGGCTGTTAAAGCGATTCGGGCATCTTTTAATTGATCAATGGGCCTTTTTGCTACCAATAAAATACTCTCAAGTGCTCCATTTGCGCTAATCGAAACATCGGGCAAGATCAATAATCTTTCGCAGTTTCGGGCGTAAACTATCGATGAAACCGAACTTGCGTCTAACAGTCCGGCAATCATTTGCTCGTTAAGTCTAGCCGGAATATTTCGCTCTACAGTAAGCCCTTGTCCAAAACCACCGTGAGTTAAACCATAGGTTAAGGGCAAGCAATTAATAAAGTTTATATGACCCAAACGTGGTTCTTTCATTGCCATCCCCCCTAACCCAAGGTACCGATCGGTTTATAGAATGTATCACGCTCGACCGGCCGATAACCAGTCTCACTGATTAACTTAACTATCTCAGCTTTAGTAATTCCCTTTTTGGTCTTAGCCCCAGCGGCATGAATGATTTTTTCTTCAACAACAGTACCGTCCAAATCGTCAGCACCAAAGGCCAAGGACATTTGCGCAATAGGTAAGGTCAGCATCATCCAGAAAGCTTTAATGTGATCAACATTATCCAAAACCAACCGCGCTAAGGCAATCATTTTCAAATCTTCCCAAGATGAAACTCTGGTTAAATCAGAAAAACCAGTATTAGCCGGATGAAAAGGAAACGCTACAAAAGCCTGGAAACCTTGCGTTTGATCTTGTATTTCGCGCAGGGTCAGCAGGTGCTTGATCCGATGTTCGATAGTCTCAACATGCCCGTAAAGCATTGTGGCATTCGTCGGAATACCAAGTTCGTGGGCCGTTGTGATAACCTCAATCCATTCCTTGGTTGTTGCTTTATTAGGGCAAATTATCTTCCGAATATTATCGTCAAGGATTTCTGCGCCACCGCCAGGCAGCGAATCTAAACCCGCATCTTTAAGTTGCTGCAGAACTTGACGAAAATCAAGCCCGGCTTTTTGGGCAAAATGAACTATCTCTACCGGGGTAAATGCTTTCAGGTGAATATTCGGCAGCAGTCCTTTAACAGTCGCTACAATATCAAGGTAATAGTCAAAAGGCTTGTCCGGATGCAGGGCGCTGACCATGTGAATCTCGGCTAAGTCCGGCGTGTCGGCAGCTGTCTGCTGAACTATGCGCACAACATCCGCCTTTTCTAAAGTAAAAGCTCCTTTGCTGTCGGCATCGCAGCCAAATGCGCATAACGGACAGCGTGAACCACAGATGTTCGTCAGATTAATATGACGGTTAACATTGTAATATACAGACTTCCCGCTCTTATGTTCTTTAACGCTGCGAGCGAGACTGGCTAATTCTAATAAGTCATTTGCTTGATAAAGCGCCAGCGCCTCAGCAAAGTCCAATCGCCCATGGTTCCTGATTTTTTGTTTCGCAGATGCAATAATATCCATACTTTAGCCACCTTATAACAATATAACGTGCATAACCCAGCGGCCTAGCTGCAAGTATTACGCTGTTAGGCTTGTCGAAATTTATTCTTTTTATGCCACAAGGGTAAATTTACAAGTTATATTCGAGTTAATCTATTTAATTTCGCGTTTATAGTAAAAATCCCCTGCCTAAAACAACGAATAATATATTCCTTAGAAAACCCGGCTTGCGACGAGCTTTAACGAAAGCACAATCCGCAGTTGTAGCGATATCGCTACAACTTATATATAAATTCTGGTAAATAAAAAGGATTGTTCGGTTATACCGTACAATCCTACCAACCTATTATACTTAATGGCGTTGAACACCTTTTTCAGCATAATTTGTCATTAACTCGCCGACAGTCACTATTTGATAGCCTTCAGCTTTAATCTTCTGCAGCAGAATCGGTAGCGCATCGGCTGTCTGCACCGGTGTATCCGATGCATGCATTAAAATAATTGCTCCAGGCTTTAGTCGTTTCATAACTCTTTCAACAATAACATCGCGTCCCGGGTTTTTCCAATCCAGTGAATCAACATTCCAAATAATTGTTTTATATCCTAATTCATCAGCCACTTTTAATGACTGCTTGCTATAGTGACCGTTAGGCGGTCTGATTAGGGTAGCATCGACGCCAGTAACTTCCTTAATCAGGTTATGAGCTTTCTGCATGTCCTCACGAACCCATTCGGCCGACATATCACCATAGTTTTCATGTCGATAGCCATGGCTTCCAATTTGATGTCCATCTGCAACCATTCGTTTAGCTACTTCAGGATACTTCTGCGACCATGGCCCCATGATGAAGAAAGTTACCTTAACATCATTTTGTTTTAACGTATCCAATATGGACGGCGTAAATTTATTCCCCCAAGAATGGTCAAACGTCAGCGCAACAACTTTTTGATCGGTACGTGTTCCAGCAATGGCTATCGGGCCGGTATCAATCATATCCGCTACTTGGACATAAAGAGTACCAATTGCAAATAACCCGATAATACTGTAAAAAATATGACGATGATAGAAAAAGCGCCGTAAATTTATTATCATATAAAAACCCCCTTCCGCATAAATCCCGTTCCGGAATCGCCAGAGCCGGGTATCCACTAGTATCTATGCAGAAGGGGGGCAGTTTATGAAAGCCAACGAATATATGGATAGTTTTTCATGACATAGATTATCAGCTTGTCTGAGATAGAATAGGCAAGCCGCAACGTTAGAATCAAGGTTAAGGCCGTAATCCACCAGATTAACTCACTTTGTCGGATATAGGTAGGTATTAATAAGCCTGCGATAAGCATGATTGTGACAAACGATACCGACAATGGAATCACGGTTTGTACAACCCCAAACCCTAATCTGGTATATAACTTGCTAGAAAAGGGCAACTTTTTGGCCTGGAACAATTCCCGCAAACTCTTATACTTTGCTTCTCCCCAAGCCTCATCATCGGTGCTTACAGCTAGAATACCCCCTGCCGGGTTAAAATTCCTAAAGACAATACCTATTACGCCTTTACCAGCAATTTCTACCATAATATTAATGCTATCAATCCGCGGAAGGGATTCAAGTAATTCAAGCAATTCATTCCAATCGGTAATTTCCTGCTCAGGGCGGTTTTCCTGCCTACCTAACATATCGCCGCCTGTTCCGACTTTCGCCACCCAAGCAAATTCTCCGTCTGCCGCGATATTGTCCCATAATTCATTCATAAAAGCCTTGTCCAAGGTTAAGGATGGTAATGGTCCTCGTTTTACTATATCATTTGCCAAATTTCTATCCCCCTAATAACTTATATAATATGCCATAAAACAACCAAATTTCAAAAAAAAAA
>JGI24708J26588_10000257_pt1 | contig 43283 bp, 39 predicted proteins | sample BioPla1DNA2_FD_26588 | JGI IMG/M metagenome (IMG submission 26588) | reverse complement strand
CCCCCCTAGGCAGTTTAGTGGTTATTAGTACCTTATCAAAATAGTCTGAAGCATATGGTGTTTCAATTTTTACCTTGTCTCCAGCCACTTCCACATTTGTTACCTCCAAAGAATAACGTATATCTGTTATGCGCTGACTTAGCTTATTGATAAGTTCGGACATTCCCTTATCAATAAAAAGTAGCCTCTCACCCTTTAAAAAAGAGTTTATAGTATCTAGATTAAAAGTTTTAAAAACATAGTAGGCTTGAAGATCATCTATGGACCCGAAACCAAAAGAAGATAGGTGAGGGACAATTACCTGGGAAACAAACCTTAAATTATATTTTTTGAGAAACTGGCTAAAAGGCATAAGCATATCTTCTGGTATATAACCATAATTTGTTTCAGATATATAAGGTTCAAATTGCTGGAGTATATTTTGCAGTGTGGATAATTCATCAATTAAAAGGACGACATCCTCCCTTAGCATATGCTCGACAAGCTGATATTCTTCATTAACAAAATTTCTGTATACAAATCTTTCAGTATAGTCAACTTGCAGATCAATTAAGAGCTCCTTAATTTGCCTGGAAAGGGAAAAGACAGTTCCAAGTTCAGTATATACATTTTTACTAACAATGGTTTTGCAGTGCCCGCCAATATATTCCTGCTTTTCATATACAGTAACATCTATACCCTTTTTTTCAAGCAGATAAGCAGCAAGCATGCCACTAAATCCACCCCCGATTACCGCAACTTTCATATTACATATATCCTCCTTAGTATTTACGTCCAATATATGCCCACATAGGTAAGATGAGTTTTGTATCTGTTAATTGGTTATGATAATCAACAGGAGAATATAACCCATTATGATAATCTGATTTAATATCTAGATTATAATTCTTAACATACCTTTGGCATTCTGTTTTTAAATCATTAAATAATATTTCTTCCTGAATAAATGGCATTAAAAAGGATAAACAGCCTTCTGTGTAATCCTTTTTAAAGGTATGAATTGTTTCTAAATCATTATTTTCAGCAGTTAATGTATGTACTTTAAAGTCTACGCCACTCTTTAGGACAATCTTTTCAATACTGCTTTTAAAGGTCTTACCTAACTTACTAATAAGTTTACATTCATCTAAGAAAGAAAGATATTTTATATTAAGGTGAAGAGACTGTGCAACAGGTATTGCAACAGCTGTTAACAGGTCTTCAAAGTTATTAATTGATATTTTGTTATAAAGCCTTGTGCAAGCAATTTTACTTGTTAAGTCGTACAAGGTGTATTCGTATAAATTTCCAATATCCTTATATGGTCCATAGTCTATAATCCAAAACACCCAGCATTCACCACTAGCTAGCTGTGTGAGGGGTGGGATAGTATATACCACTTTATTAGTATCACCTTTAGCAAACTTTATTCTTAGTTCCTTTCGGTTTAAATTATTCCTTTTCATTATATTATAAATGGCAGATTCACTAATATCATGGCCTAGTTCATCAAACAAATATTTTAATGCTCTGGGCCCATAATCAGGGTATTCCTTTATTAGATCTAGGAGGGCATCCTCTACTTGGGAATCAGTTTTATTAGCAGGCACGAAATCCTTTTGAATATCAGATAAACCGTCTATTCCATTAGATTTATATCTATTTAACCAGCGATAATATAAAGTTCTTGATATGTTATATTTTCTACATGTGGTACTTACACCATTGGTTAAACCTTCTGAAATAATTTTGAATCTCATGTCTTTTTTCATCAGCATCACCTATTAAAAATCTTATTTATCTATCCTATATTACCTATAGTTTATAATGAAATGTCTTTTATTGCAAGAAAAATGGCAATAAAAAAAGAATTTTACTTTGTCAAAGTGTTAACACCTGGAAGCTTATAAATCCTTGATTAAGTCCTTATATACTATGATTTTTGGCTTTTTAGTGGTGTAAACACTATGATNAAGTAGTCTATATTTTCTTGTCGCCTCTTGTCATATATTGTTAAGGATTAATTTCCTTGTTATAATATAGACAAAAGAAGTTAAGGAGGCAAAACATGGATGAATTAAAGGTATTTACAATTCAAAAAGGGATTTATGAAGATAATGCAAAAGTAGCTGAGGAAACTCGTAAGGAGCTAAAGGAAAAAGGAGTTTACTTAATTAACATTATGTCTTCACCAGGTAGTGGAAAAACAACAACTTTAGTAAGTACAATTAAGGCATTAAAGAAAGATGTTAAAATTGGTGTTTTAGAAGCTGATATTGATTCTGACGTAGATGCTAGAACTGTTCAGGAAGCTGGTGCAAAGGCTATTCAATTACATACAGGAGGAATGTGCCACTTAGATGCAACTATGACAAAGCAAGGGATTGATGAATTAGGTATAGATGACTTAGACCTTCTCTTCCTTGAAAATATAGGTAATCTAATTTGCCCAGCAGGTTATGATACAGGGGCTATGAAGAATGTAGCTATCCTAAGTGTACCTGAAGGCGATGATAAACCTCTAAAATATCCAAAAATATTTGGAAAAGTTGATGTACTCATTGTTAGTAAAATGGATGCTATTGAACACTTTGATTTTGATTTAGATCGTTTAGAAGAAAGAGTAAAAAAATTAAATGAAGATATTTTAATTTTCCCAATTTCAGCAAAAACGGGCGAAGGTATGGATGCCTGGATTAACTGGATTAGGAAAGAAATAAACAAGGAGGCATAAAGAATGTCGAAAAAAATTGATTTTGCAATGTCATGGGATGATGTAGGGGATAGGGAATATAGGCAGGAAATTCTAGATTTAGCAAACCATATAGGTAGAACTAAAGAGGGATCATCTAGGGGAGCGATTCCTTTTGGACCAGAATATAGGGTTCTAGAACCTTTACTTAATGAATACCAGGCAAATATTGCTCTTAAGCTTAAGTTCCGTGAAAAGCAAACAGCAGAAGATATAGCTAAGGTTACAGGGCAGCCATATGATAGGGTTAAAGAGGCCTTAGATTATATTGCTTGGGCAGGTGTATCATTTATTAATACAGTAGACGGTGTTGATTACTACTGGCAAGATATTTTTGTACCAGGACATTTAGAAACAATAAATAATAATAAGGAAATTGTTAAAAAATATCCAATAGTGGCGGATGCCTTTTATTACTTTGGAAGTAGAAAGGGACCTATGGCAGCAGGAATTATGCCTATAGCAGGGGGACCTATGAGGGTTATCCCAATAGAAAGAGCTATAGATGGTAATTCAAAGAAGGTAGACTTTGAGGAAGTTTCAAGGTATGTAAAAGCAGCTAGAGTAATATCAGTATCAGATTGCTCCTGTAGGACTTCAAGAGAGGCTATGGGGGAAGGATGTGGCCACTTAAAAGAGGAAATGTGTATTCAGCTAGATGATGCAGCAGAGTACTATATAAAAACAGGACGTGGTAGAGAAATTACAGTAGATGAAGCATTAGAAATTATGAAAGATGCAGAAGATAACGGATTAATGCACTCCATACCAAACCTAGATGGTCCAGGAAAAACTCATGCTATTTGCAACTGCTGCGGATGTAGCTGTTATGCTATAAGGCTAGCTAACGAGTTTATTAACACAGATATTATGAGGTCAAATTACCGTGCAGTAGTTAACGAAGAAAACTGCGTGGCTTGTGGTGAATGTGTGGACGTATGCCCGACTAACGCTTTAAGACTTGGGCAAAAATTATGCTCTAAAACACCTATTGACGAAACTGTTACAAAAGTTATTCCAAATAATACTGAGTGGGACGAGAGCAAATGGAATAGTGACTACAGAATTAATAGGAAAAATACACTGGATTCAGGTACATCACCTTGTATAACAAGATGCCCAGCGCATATACCAGTTCAAGGTTATATCAAATTAGCTTCACAGGAAAGATTTACAGAAGCCTTGGAATTAATTAAAAAGCATAATCCACTTCCAGCTGTTTGCGGACGTATCTGTCCAAAACTTTGTGAGGAAGACTGTACACGTGCAGATATAGACGAGGCTGTAGCAGTAGACGATATTAAAAAGTTTATTGCAGAGCAGGATTTAAATCATGATCTTAGATACATTCCAAAGAAAAGACATGACTATAGTGATAAGAAGATTGCTATTATCGGTGCAGGTCCATCAGGTTTAACTTGTGCTTATGACTTAGCAATTGATAACTATGATGTAACAGTATTTGAAAAAGAAGAAAAACTAGGTGGAATGTTAACATTAGGAATTCCTTCTTATAGATTAGAAAAAGATGTTATTGAGGCAGAAATAGATATCCTTAGGGAAATGGGAGTTAAGTTTGAAACAGGCGTAGAAATTGGTAAGGATATTACAATTGAAGAGTTAAGAAAAAAAGGCTTTGATGCATTTTATGTTGCTATAGGTGCCCAAGCAGGAAGAAAACTGGGAATTGAAGGGGAAGAAGCAGGGGAAGTACTTAGCGGGGTAGACTTTTTAAGAACAGTTAACCTAGGCAATGAAACAGATGTAAAAGGTAAGACAATAGTAATTGGCGGGGGTAACGTAGCTATTGACGTTGCAAGAACATCCACAAGATTAAAAGATGTTACGCAAACAGACCTATACTGCTTAGAATCAAGGGAAAATATGCCAGCCCATGAAGAAGAGGTAGAAGAAGCCCTAAGTGAAGATATTAATATTAATAATTCCTGGGGTCCAAAGCGTATTATTACAGAAGGTGGAAAGGTAACAGGAGTTGAATTTAAACGTTGCATTAGCACTCTAGATGCAAACGGAAGATTTAATCCTAAATTTGATGAAGCAGATACAAAAATCGTAGAATGCGACTATGTTTTATTATCAGTAGGTCAAACATTTGATTATGGTGAATTATTTACTAATGAAAATGTTGAATTAACACAAATGGGTACTATCAAAGTAGATCCTATTACACTACAAACAAGCAAGGATGATATATTTGCAGGGGGAGACGTTGCAAGTGGCCCAACATTTGCAATTGATGCAATTGCTGCAGGTAAGGAAGGTGCGGTATCAATTCATCGTTTTGTTCATGAAGGACAATCCCTAGTATACGGAAGAGATATGCACTCCTATGTGGTATTTGATAAGGAAAACTTAGCTGACATTGAAGGATTTGACAACATTCCAAGGCAAAAAACTGCTCATGTAGATGGTAAAAAGGCAAAAGAAACTTTCAAAGACTTAAGGGGTACCTTAACTAAAGAACAAGTTAAGAAAGAAACAGAAAGATGCCTAGGCTGTGGAGCTGTTAAGAGAGATGAATTCATGTGCGTTGGATGTGGTGCATGTACATTACGTTGTAAATTTGACGCTATTAAGTTGGAAAGGGTTCATGATGCAGTAGGCTATGATATTGATAAATTACCAAAAACAGTTATGAAAAATACAGTAGTAAGAAAAGCAAAAATCACTGCTAACAAAATAAATCCATTCACTAAAACGAGGTAATAATATGCATGAATTAGGAATTGTATACGAAGTTATTAGAGTAGTAGACCAGTTTGCCAAGGGTAATGGAATAAGTAAAGTAGAGAAAATTGTTCTTGAAATTGGCCAGCTATCTCAGGCCATACCGAGATTTATAGAAGAATGCTATCCAGCAGCAGTAGATGGGACAGAGTATGAAGATACTGAGCTAGAAATTATAGTCCTAGATGCAATGGCCCAGTGCCAAGAGTGTCAAGAAATCTATAATATTATAGATCACAGGAAAATCTGTCCAAATTGCCAGGGAGAATCTTATGAGTTAATTTCGGGACAAGAATTTAATATCAAGGAAATAATTGCACAGTAATTAAATCTAAGGGGGAGTTACAATGGGATTGTTTTATGAAGGTTTTACATTTGGGAATATAGTTGCTCTTATATTATTTATAGCACTTTGGGTAGTATTAAATGAGGTTACAAGAAGATCAAAGAAAATATCCATATTTGCATACTGCGTTTTACCCGTTCTTCTAGCAGCGCTAGTATTTGTGGATGTTCTAGGCTCACCAACAGGGAAAACCTGGTTTGCCTGGGTTAAGGTTGTATCTGCACTGGCTGGTGTACTAGGATTTATGGTAATTAGATTTACTAATGCTGGTAAAACTAAATTTGCAGCATACTACCCACTAGCAATATTATCACTGAATATTGCAGAGGCAGTGTATAGGGAGTTTGAAATTTACTTTACAGTTGATGTAATGGGACGCGATGCAGGAGGGGTTATGGTTCTAGGGGGAACCTGGAATATATTAAATGCTATCGCAGGGATTATATGTATTATAACCTTAACAGGATTTATTGGTATTAGGGCATCTAATGATGATTCTAAGGATATGATCTGGGCCGATATGACATGGCCATATATAGTTGGATATACACTATGGAACTATGCATATGTATATAACTGTATTTCAACAAGAGCATTATATGCAGGATTTAGTATACTAACAGCAGCACTTATTGGAGAGTATGTATTTAAAAGAGGAGCGTGGCTACAGCATAGGGCTCAAACATTAGCTCTTTATGTAATGTTCTCCTTATCTATCGACTTCCAAGCAAGTCCATATTTCCAGGTGGAGCCAACATACAAACCAAGTATGTGGATGACAATTAGTGTAATTTCTTTTGTGTTTAACGTAGGTTTATTAGCATATATGATTTATACGGCCAAAAAATACAAGAGAAATCCATACAAAGAAGAACTTTACACACATACAAATTCATATAAGAAAACAATTGAAGCAAACAATCTTTAAGACAAAGAAGGTCCTGAAAACACAGGACCTTTTTTATTTTTCTACTATAATTCAGGTTTTCGTGTATAATATAAGTAAAATAAGATAAGGTGGGGTAAGATGATTACAATAAAAGAAATCGCTGATATAGTAGGCGTTAGCACAACAACAGTAAATAATGTCATCCATGGTAGAACGAATCAAGTGTCTAAAGCAACAAGTACAAAGATTCAAAAAGTCCTTGATGAGTATAACTATGTCCCTAATATGACAGCAAGAAACCTAGCACAGAACAAATCAAAAATTATAGGGATAGCGCTTAAGGTAGGGAAAGATAAATACGAAAACCCAATACAGGATGCTTATATTGGGGAATTAATAGGAAGCATAGAAAAAAGTGTGCGTGAAAAAGGATATTTCTTAATGATATATATATCTGATAGTATAGAAGAGGTATTAACCTATGTAGCTACATGGAATGTAGATGGCCTAGTTATGCTAGGACCACCAGACGAAAGTAGTGATACTATAAGTAAATCTATCAATAAGCCAGTTGTATTTGTAGATAGTTACTATGGTAAAACCAATAAGGGGGATATTCATGTACGTTTAGAAGATAGGCGGGGTGGATACGAAATGACTAAATATTTATTAGAGTCAGGGCATAGGAAAATTGCTTTTGTAGCAGATAACTGCGTAGGTGTAGATAAGGAAAGGTTTTTGGGTTACCGGAAGGCCCTAGAAGAATATGAGGTTAACTTCCAAGAAGAGGATTTTTTTAGACTAATACCAGCTAAGGGAATTTTGGAAAAGGACTTAGAAAAAATGTATAAATACTCCAAAAATTATACAGCTCTTTTTTGTGCATCAGACTATTATGCTGTTACCATAATGAATGATTTAAGGGATAGGGGAATTAAGGTTCCAAAAGATTTATCAATTGTGGGTTTTGATAATAATATTTACTCCCAGTTATCTAGGCCAGCCCTAACTACAGTAGCACAAGATATTAGTAAAAAAGGTGAAATAGNAGTCAAACAATTGTTTAAACTAATAGAGAATAGGAAAATAGATAGTGAGGTTACTACATTACCAATTGAAATTATAGAAAGGGATACAGTCTCTCTTTTACAAGCAGAATGATTTGCCTTATATAAGGCAAATTTTTTTTTATATAAAGTTAATATAAACAAAAGAAAAGTACAAATGACGAGTTAAAAAGTATAATATACCAACAATAAGGGTAAAAACTTCTATAATATAAAAATAAAAGTGAAAAATGCTTGATTTTGCACAAAATACATGCTACTATAAGATTACAGATAGACCTTACGCGTAAAAGGTAATAAAATAAACAATATTATGAAAAAAGAGGTGCAATATGAAGAAGAAATTATTAGTAGCATTACTTATTGGTGCAGTAGGTATCACATCATTAACAGGTTGTAAAGCAAGTCCTGATGCTAGTCCAGAAGGAGAGCAACAAACAGAGCAAGGATCAGGAGAGGAAACTGAACAAGAAACAGGTGAGGTGCAAAATACAGGAGATGCTATTCGTATTGTTAACGGTAAGATAGAAATAGATAGGCAGCTTAAAGCATTTGCAGAATCATACAAAGAAAGAACAGGGCAGGAAGTGATTATAGAATCACTAGGTGGTGGAGTAGATATTGGTGGGGCTATTAAAGGTTACTTAGCAGCAGGAAATATGCCAGATATCTTTGTTTTTGGTGGCGAAGGTGAATATGAAGTATGGAAAGAACATATGGAAGACCTAAGTGATGAACCTTGGGTAGCAGAAACAGAATTTGCTTTTGTAGGAGGGGATGGACAGGTAGTTGGTTTCCCTTACGCACTTGAAGGGTATGGAATAACTTACAATGCAGATATCTTAGAAGCAGCTGGAGTAGATCCAGCAGACTTAACTAATGCGGCTGCATACAAGGAAGCATTCGAAAAAATCGATTCTATGAAAGATGAATTAGGTATTGATGCAGTAGCTTCAGTTGCAGCGGAAGCAGGGGAAATGTTCTGGTCAACAGGTAATCATATCTTTGGCTATTACTTATCTTTAGGCTTAGATAGGAATGATGATACTTATATAGACCTACTAAGAGGTGGGGAAGTAGATGAAGAGAGATTAGGTATGTTTGCAGACTTTACAAAGATGTTATTCGAATACTCAGACCCATCTGTATTAGTATCAGGTACTTATGATGATCAACTAGCTTTATGGGCACAGGGGAAAACAGCATTTGTAACCCAAGGTAACTGGATTGATCCATCATTGCCAGACTATGGTGTAGAATTTGCAACAGGTATTGCTCCTTTAGCATTTTTAGAAGAAGATACAAAAGGTGTATTAGTAGATTCCCCATCATGGTGGGCTGTATACAATGAAAGTCAAAATATACAAGCAGCTAAAGACTTCTTAAATGACTTAGTATTCTCAGATGAAGGACAAGAAGCATTAATAAAAGAAGCGGGAATGATTTCACCATTTACAGTATCTGATGTTGAACCATCTACGCCGCTAGCAGCTAATATAAAAACATATGTAGATTCAGGTGATACTTATGCATGGGACTGGGTTAAGATGCCAGAAGGTATAGCTCAGAACTCCTTAGGTGTTGTATTTGAATTATATGCAAAAGACGAACTAACTAAAGATGAATTTATTGAAATGATGGGCAATGCCTTAGCAGAATATGTAGCAAATTAGGATTTTATATAGGTGGCTATTTTAGCCACCTATATTTAACCATAGATTTAGAATAAGAAGAAGGGGAGGGATGAGACTTGAGCAAGAAAAAAGTATTCTCTATTGCAGAAATTATCTTGGGAATTATTATTACTGTAGTTACACTTTACCTAAATTTTATGGGTAGTGACCATAGTATGAGAGGTTGGTTTTTGATTGTAGGTTTAGCCCTTATTTTGCTAGGTTTATATATGCTACCAAGTGAAAGGCATAACCAAATTGTTAACTTTCTTTTTTTACTACCACTTGTACTTACCTTTTTGGTTACAGTCTTAATTCCATTTGCACTAGGTGTATTTTACTCTTTTACCGACTGGACAGGAGTTAGTTACACGGAATTTATAGGGTTTGATAATTATATAGAAATGTTTAGGTCGCAAGACTATGTGTATTCATTTTTTATAACATTAATTTTTACTATCTTGAATATGATTTTTGTGAATATTATAGCATTTTTACTTGCTTTACTTGCAACATCTAAGGTAAAAGGCAGAAATTTTTACAGGGCAGCTTTTTTCCTACCAAACTTAATTGGAGGGATAGTATTAGGATATGTTTGGCAATTTATATTTAATAAGGTACTAACAGAAATTGGTCCAGGCTATATGTCTATGTTAACAGATCCTAACCTGGCTCTATTAGCCATACTAATTGTAAGTGCTTGGCAATATGCTGGATATATTATGATGATTTATGTTACTGGCCTACAAAGCGTTCCAAGAGATATACTAGAAGCTTCAGAAGTAGATGGGGCAAATAAGTGGACAACACTTATGAAAATTAAGTTACCCATGATAGCTAATACATTTACAGTTTGTATATTCTTAACCCTTGTTAACTCCTTTAAACAGTTTGATCTAAACCTTGCTATTACTAATGGTGCTCCTAGTAGAATCGTAGGCGGTAAGCCGATTATGTCTACAGAATTTATGGCACTTAATATTTACAAAACTGCTATAGCAAAGAATAGATATGCTCTAGGACAAACAAAGGCAGTGGTTTTCTTTATTTTATTAGCAATAGTATCATTAACACAAGTTTATATTAGTAAAAAGAAGGAGGTTGAAATGTAATGGGTGAAAAAAGACGATTTAGTAATTATATATTAGAAATAATAGGTATTATCATATCTATCATTATTCTATTACCTTTTGTTTTGGTTATTTTTAACTCTGCTAAGAAAAGTGCAGAAATTGTCATTAGCCCAATCACACCTCCAGAAAAGTGGTCCCAGTTATTTATAAACATGAAGAATGTTATAAACAATGCAAACTTTAACTATTGGAGAGCCTTTTTTAGCTCTTTATTTATAACAGGGGTAAGTTTGGCCTTAATTGCCTTATTTGCAAGTATGGCAGCATGGGTGCTAGTTAGGAATAAAACTAAATGGTCTAATGTAATTTTTATGCTATTTGTAGCAGCCATGGTTATCCCTTTTCAAGTAGTAATGTTGCCATTAATATCTACATTTAGAACAATATCACAATTTACTGGTATTAATATGTTAAGTAGTTATAAGGGGATTATTTTTGCATACCTAGGCTTTGGTGGTTCATTATCAATTTTTATTTTACATGGATTTATTAAAGGTATTCCATATGAGCTTGAAGAAGCAGCATGGATTGATGGATGTAGCCCAGAAAAAACTTTCTTTCTAGTTGTTTTTCCTTTGCTAAAACCAATTCATATGACAATCCTTATTTTAAATGGGATTTGGATTTGGAATGATTACCTATTACCATCTTTGATGTTAGGATTAAATGGGAAAATTAGGACATTGCCAGTAGCAGTTAGTAGTTTTGTAGGTTCTTATGTAAAGCAATGGGATCTGATTTTGACAGCTGCATTTCTTGCCATGATACCAATTATTATTTTATTTATATTTGCACAAAAACAGATTATAGAAGGAATGGTAGAAGGAAGTATAAAATAATTTAGGAGTGATAAAATGGAAAAAAGGATTGTAAGAGTAGGAATTATAGGCTGTGGTGGTATAGCTAATGGAAAGCATATGCCAGGACTTGCTAAGTTAGATTATGTTGAAATGGTAGCCTTTTGCGATATTGTAAAGGAGAGGGCGGAAAAGGCGGCCAAAGATTTTGGAGTAGAGGATGCTAGTATATATACAGACTACAAAGAGCTTTTGAAAGATGAAAGCATAGAGGTAGTCCATATATGTACACCTAACTTAAGTCATGCATCTATTACTATTGATGCATTAGAAAGTGATAAGCATGTTATGTGTGAAAAGCCAATGGCTAAGACGGCTAAAGATGCAAGAAAAATGCTAGAAGTTGCCAAGAAGACGGGCAAGAAGCTAACAGTTGGCTATCAAAATAGATTTAGGACAGATTCACTTTATTTAAAAGGGGCCTGTGAGCGTGGGGATCTAGGAGAAATTTACTTTGCTAAGGCACATGCGATTAGGAGAAGGGCTGTACCAACTTGGGGTGTGTTTTTAAATGAGGAAGAGCAAGGGGGAGGACCATTAATTGATATTGGTACTCATGCGCTTGACCTAACCCTATGGGAGATGAATAATTACAAGGTAAAAAGTGTTATGGGAAATGTTTACAAGGCCTGGGAAGGTAGAACTAGTGAGGCTAATGCTTGGGGGCCTTGGGACCAGGATGAATATACTGTAGAAGATTCAGCATTTGGTTTTATTACAATGGAGGATGGAGCTACTATTATATTAGAATCTAGCTGGGCACTTAACACACTAGAGACTGGGGAGGCAATGACAACTCTTTGTGGAACTATAGCAGGCGCAGATATGAAAGATGGACTTAGGATTAACGGAGAAGATCTAGGAAGATTTTATACTAAAAAGCCTGTATTCGATGCATCAGGTGTAGACTTTTATGATCCAGATGAAGAGGAAGCTCATGAGCTTGAGGCTAGATTATGGATGGAGTCTGTTATTAATGATACAGAGCCACTTGTTAAGCCTGAAGAGGCCCTGGTAGTTACTGAAATATTAGAAGCAATATATACATCAGCTAGAACCAAGAAACCAGTATTTTTTAAGGATGGAAAACCAATAGAGGAATAAAACATATAATATAAAAATAGGAGGAATAGATATGAAATTAGGAGTATTTGCGGTATTGTTCGGGAATCAATCTCTAGAGGAAACATTGAAATATTTATCATCACTAGGTGTACAAACAGCAGAAATAGGTGCTGGGGGTAACCCAGGTAAGGATCACTGTGACCCAGAGGTATTACTTAATGATGAAAAGAAATTTGAAGAATTTAAAGCTCTATTTGAAAAATATAATATAGAAATCAGTGCCTTAAGTGTTCATGGAAACCCTGTTCATCCAAATCCTGAAATAGCAGCCAAGGATCATAAGGATTTTGAAAATGCAGTATTACTAGCAGAAAAACTAGGCTTAGATACAGTAGTTACTTTCTCAGGATGCCCTGGTGGATATGAAGGGGCAAAAGAGCCAAACTGGATTACATGTTCATGGCCAGATATCTATTCAGAAATGCTAGAATATCAGTGGAATGATGTATTAATTCCTTACTGGAAGGAAGCTGCTAAGTTTGCTAAAGCTCATGGAGTTAATAAAATAGCCATAGAGATGCACCCAGGATTTAGTGTATATAACCCATATACTATGCTTAAATTAAGAAATGCAGTAGGAGATGTAATGGGTGCAAACTTTGACCCATCTCACCTGTGGTGGCAAGGTATTGATCCTGTTGCAGCAATTCGTTCCTTAAAGGGTGCAATTTATCATTTCCATGCAAAGGATACTAAGATTGATAAATACAATACGGCTATAAATGGAGTGTTGGATACAAAGCATTATAGTGATGAGGCAGGTCGTTCATGGATTTTCCGTTCTGTGGGATATGGACATGATGTTAGTGTGTGGAGAGATATCGTTAGCGAGCTTAGGGTGTGTGGATATGACGGAGCCTTAAGTATAGAGCATGAGGATAGTTTAATGACAAGAGAAGAAGGTTTGGAAAAAGCAATAGATACCCTTAAAGATGCCATTATCTTTGATACTCAAGGAGAAATGTGGTGGGCATAAGCTGGGTTTAGAAAGGATGATTGTATGAAAAAGTATCGTGTGGGAATTGTTGGATGTGGAAATATATTTCCTATGCATGCCCTACCTGTTATACATGATGATAGATGTGAGCTAGTAGCTGTTTGTGATAATAAGGAAGATAGGGCCAAGGGCTCCGCCGAGGAATTCAATTGTAATTATTATTTGGATTACAAGGAAATGATAGATAAGGAAAATTTAGATGTTTTGCATATTTGCCTGCCCCATTATTTACATGCAGAGGTAGCTATATATGCCCTTAATAATAAGGTACATGTTATGACAGAGAAACCTATGTCTATTCACTTAGATGATGCCAAGGCTATGGTAGCAGCAGCAGAAGATAATGAAAAAACCCTGGGGGTTATTTTTCAAAACAGGTATAATCCAGGATCTCAGCTAATCAAAAATACCCTGGAAAGTGGTGAGCTAGGGAAGGTTATAACTGGCAAGTTATCAGTTACATGGAATCGATCAGATGAGTACTACGGTAAAAGTGATTGGAAGGGTACATGGGAAAAGGAAGGCGGAGGCGTAATTATTGACCAGGCCATCCACACAATGGACCTAATGAGGTGGTTCATAGATGAAGAGATAGATTATATAGATGCCCATATTGCTAATAGGGGTCATGCAGTTATCCAGGTAGAAGATTCAGCAGAAGGAATTATACACTATACAAATGGAGTTTCTACAGCTTTTCATGCAATTAACTATTATGGTTATGATGCGCCAGTAGAACTTGAAATTTACTGCGAAAAAGGCATAATAAAAATGATAGCAGATAAGGGGATTATTGAATTTGATGATGGTAGAACCTTGATTGCTGATGAAAATCCTAATGAAATATTTGAATATGGGGATGTAAAGCAGTACTGGGGAGTTAGCCATATCAAGCAACTTAGGCTGTTTTATGATGCTTTAGATCAGGGAATAGAGCCTGAAATTAATGGAGTAGAGGCACTTAAGACTCAGGAAATGATATGTGCAATATATGAATCGGGTAAGGAAGGAAAAACAATAAGTTTTTAGATAGGCAGTATTTTGGAAGATTAAAAAGCCAAGCTTTAGTTATTATTAACTAAGCTTGACTTTTCTAGTTTTAAATAGAAGTGCTATCAGGTGTTGAGATATATTTGCGATATAGACCGGGGGTTAAGTATTCGTGCTTTTTAAATATTTTAATAAAGTATCCAGGATCGTTAAATCCTAATTCATCACTAATTTGAGTTACAGGTAAATCAGTATTAGTAAGTAGCTCTTTTGCCCATTTAATTTTAAGTTTATTAGTATAAGCCGTGTAATTAGTATTGAATTCTTTGGAAAAGGACCTACTAAAGTAACCAGGACTTATATGGCATAGCTGGGCAGCTTTTTCAAGGGAAACCATTAAGTGAGGGTTATTAAAGATATATTCAAGTGCAGGTAAAAGTTTATTATTTTTTGGTGGATCAAATGGCGCATTTGAGGTATGTAAAGAAGGTGGCAATTCCTCTAGTGAAGGTGCCGTGTTAACTGTAGAAACTTTTTCAAGTGGTATATTAGCCTGATATTGTTTAATGAGGGCATTTTTGCTTGTGGATTCATCAACTATATAGTTGCATAGCTTAAAAAGCATATCTGATGTTTTAAGTATGGCATCATAATCTAAGGCAGGTATGTTTTTGTATAAATGTTTTAGTTCCTTTGATTCTTGCAGAGCCTTAAGGCTAGTAGGAGAATAAAAAATTTGTTCAAGGTCAGGAATAGTTTTGGCAAGAGATAGCCTTACCTGGCCAGCCATGATAGCGCCTATGTATTTATCATTATTAGTAATAGGTATGGCAATATCAACAACATTATAGTGGCAAAGATAAATATAAGGTTTATTATACCTTACAGCTTCAAGACCTGCCCTGGAATCGCATCTCTGGCACATTTTGGCTAGATCTGGATTACTGCGGATTTTTTCGCAGAAAGTGGTGCAATTACTATGTTTAGTAATTGGCTTACCTTTATAATCTATAGTAATTATGGCTAGTCCAGTAACATCTGCCAGGGAGTCTTGTACCTCTTGCCACTTATCTAGGTCTAGTATTTTATCTAAATTAAAAAATGACATAACAATTCCTCCTTAAGGATAAGTCCTATATGATGTCATTATTTTACCATGTCATGACAGAGAAATCAATGTAAAAGTATGATATATCAACAAAAAATAAGAAAACATTGTTATTAATATAACATTGTGCCTAAAAAATGTATTAAATATACTACAAAAGTAATATTTTTACCATTAAAGATATGGAGGTCATAAATGTACAATTATAATTTATACAAAATAAACAAGCAATACCATTGTAATTTAATTTGTATTGTGTATAATTNATGTATATTAGCTTGANAAAGCAATTGAACTTGTAAAGGGGAATGTTATGTTGGAGAAAAAGAAACAATTAAATAGTGAAGAAAAGGATTTAATTAATGAAGCCTTACAAATAGCAGGTATCCTGGAAGGTTCACACAATATACAAAGAGCAGAAGCTGGAATGACCAACGATATGTATTTGTTTGAAAGAGAAAGTGGTAAGTACCTTCTTAGAATACCTGGGAAAGGCACCGAGCATTTGGTGAACAGGCAGCAAGAAGCAAAAGTGTATGAGCTACTTAAAGGCAAGGAAATAACAGAAGAAGTTATATATATAAATGGTAAGAATGGGATTAAGGTAACAAAATTTTTAGAAGACTCACATGTATGTAATATAAAAGATTGGGATGAGGTAGAGGCTTGCATAAAACACCTCAGGCAATTTCATGAGATGGACTTAAAGATAGATCATGAATTTAATATATATAAAAAGATAGACGAATATGAAGCAAAATGTAAAGAAGAAATTAATAGAATAGAAGATTACCAAGTAGTTAGAAAGCAAATAATGAATTTGCGTGGAATTATAGAACATGGAGATAAAAGATATTGCTTATGTCATATTGATCCAATAACTGATAACTTTCTTATAGAGAATGGGAATATATATTTAATTGATTGGGAATATGCAGCAATGTGTGATCCGCTTATAGATATAGCAATGTTTTGTATTTATTCAGAGCTTAATAAGGAAGAAACCGATAGAATAATAAATATCTATTTCAACGGACATAGTAATCAAGAGGAAAGACGCAAGGTTTATGCCTATATGGCGGCAAGTGCATTTCTTTGGGTTTTATGGTCAGAGATTAAAAATATATCTGGGAATAATTTTGAGGAATATAAAATGAGACAGTATGAGATAGCCAAAGAATTTTGCCAATATGCAAATAGATAGGAGTATATTATATGAAGAAAGATAATCAAAAGATGAAGAATATAGATGTTATTCTTCTGATCTTACCTTTTGTGGCTGTTACTACACTTGGTGTATTATTCTTCTTATTTCCCAAGGAATCTGTAGTTATAACTGATTATATAAGAAATATATTAGGTGAAAAACTAGGATGGTTTTATATGTTATTAGGGTTGGGTGTATTTCTTACTACCCTTATTGTAGCCTTTTCTAAGTATGGTGATATTAGGTTAGGTAATACAGATAAACCTGAATATAGTAATTTTCAATGGGGGGCCATGATATTTACCTCAACAATGGCTGCAGATATTTTATATTACTCATGTAGTGAGTGGCTTATGTATGCTGAAGGAGGAGTCTTTAACAGCATAGGGGAATTAGAATTGTGGGGTCCTACATATGCACTTTTTCATTGGGGACCTATCCCATGGGGGTTTTACTTAATCTTAGCCATAGCTTTTGGATTTATGATACATGTATCAGGAAGAAGCAAGCAAAAGTTTTCAGAAAGCTTAAGACCTTTATTTGGTAATAAGGTAGATGGAAAGTTAGGTAAAGGAGTGGACTTAATTGCTATATTTGCTTTATTAGCAGGAACTGCTACAACTTTTTCAGTAGCAACACCATTCCTAACAGAAGGTATATGTGATGTATTTTCACTAGAACCATCTGTAACAATAAATATTATAATTTTAATAGTTATTGCAATTATTTATACATGGGCAGTTTTAGTAGGATTTAAAGGAATTGCCTTTGCCGCTAAAGCATGTGTTTATATGTTTTTATTCTTAGTATTTTGGGTTTTGTTTTTATCAGGAGATACAGTTTATATTGTAGAAAATGGGATTACAGCATTAGGGAATATGGTGCATAATTTCTTGCCATTGGCAACTAATATGGATCCCTCAAGAAGCACAAGCTTTACCCAGGACTGGACCATATTTTATTGGGCATACTGGCTAGTATGGTGTACAGCAACGCCCTTCTTTATAGGTGTTATAAGTAAGGGAAGGACAGTAAGAAATGTAATAGTTGGGGGGTATCTATCTGGACTTGCTGGCACATTTACAAGCTTTATTGTATTTGGTGGATTTGGGGTTTCAAAGCAGGTAAGTGGAAGCATAGATATAGTTGGGCAACTTGGACAGGGAACTACAGTTCCACATATAATATTAGATGCATTTAATACCTTGCCACTGGCAAAGGGTGCAATCTTGTTATTAGTAGCAACAATGATTATATTTTATGTTACTACCTTTGATACCTTAACCATGGTTATTTCTATATATTCCTATAAGAATTTAGGGGAAGGTAAGGAACCAGATAAGAAGGTAAGAGGATTTTGGGCAGTGCTATTTATTATATTACCAATAGGACTAATTAGTGCAGAAAGCTCTATGCATAGTCTTCAATCGGTAGCTATTATTGCAGCACTTCCTATAGGCGTGATTGTCATTCTGATTGTAATTAGTTTCTTTAAGGAGGCCTCGCAACATATTAAAGAAGCTGATAGCAAGAAGATTGAGAATATATATATTAAAGAGAAGGAATATTAAACCATTGTAAGAAACAAGAAAATGGAGGATGAAAAAATGGCGAACAACAAACAAAAAAGTGATAATTTTACAAAGTGGATGACTCTTATTTTGGTAGCTACTGCAGGGGGGATTAATTACAAAGCTTCCATACTTACGTGAAACTTATATGGAACCTTTACAACAAGCAACAGGGGCTTCCATGACACAATTAGGTATTATCATGTCTGCTTACGGTATAGTTAACTTTATATGTTACTTCCCAGGTGGGGTACTAGCAGATAAGTTTAGTTCTAAAAGCCTAATTATTGTATCATGTGTTGGTACAGCTTTAGCAGGTTTTTGGTTCTGGACAATGCCAAGTTTTATATGGCTGGTAGTAATTCATGGAATCTTTGCTATAACTACAGTATTTACATTCTGGGCAGCTATGGTTAAATCCATTAACCGTCTTGGTGGTCCTGAAGAGCAAGGTAGACTGTTTGGTGCATTAGAAGGTGGACGTGGATTTATAGGAACCATTGCAGCTTTTGGATCAGTTTTTGTATTTGGATTAGCAGCAGATGGAATTGGTGGAATGAAAAATGCTATCTTATATTATAGTATCTTACTATTAGTTATTGCTGTATTAATTGCAATATTTATGGAAAAAGATGATCCAAGTCAAATAGTTACAGATGGGGAGAAAAAGAAAAATCCATTTAATATGGAAGACGTTGTAGCAGTTGCAAAAATGCCAAGGGTATGGCTTGCTGGAGTTCTAGGAATTTGTAACTACTCAGCTCTTATTTTCCACGGATATATCACAGCTTATTTATCAGAAGCATTCGGACTTAGTGCTACTGTAGTAGCAAATCTAAGTGTTATTAGAACATACTTTATGATGATGGTAGGTGCTATTGTTGCAGGTATCATTTCAGACAAAATTGGAAGTAGGATTAAATTTATTGGGTATGCATTTATTGGAATGGCAGTATTTGCGACAGCTTATGTTGCAATCCCAGCAGGACCAGGAGCAGTACCTATTATCGTAGCTAACTTCGTATTATACGGTCTGTGTCTATATAGTATCAAGGCACTATACTTTGCTACAATTGATGAAGTTTTAGTTCCAAAACACCTTGCAGGTACAGCATCAGGAATCATTTCCCTAGTTACATATGCCCCAGAAATGTTCTTATACGTAGTATCTGGGAATATGGTAGATAAGTATGTAGGGACAGCAACACCATTACAAGGATATATTAATTGCTTTATTGCAATGGCAATCCTTTCAGTAATAGGATTTATTTCAGCATTTGTTTTAGTTAAACTAAATAACAAAGCTATAGAAGAAGCAAATATGGCATAAAAAAGTAATAAAACTTTTATAAGGAGGTAGAAATGTCTGATATGAAATTATTAAGTTCCTGTGAAACAGATTATAGTAATGACTTACACAACTGGAATGAAATAGAAAGGCAAATTAGTTTTTTAGCAAAAGCAGGTTTTACTCACACCCAGTGGATGCAAAACTGGGAAGGTGAATACATGTATAGTAGAAGTGAAATGTTCCAGGCTAGGGACGTTTTACGCCACTATAATATTCATGCTCATAGTATCCATGCAACAGAAGGTGGTAAGAGATTTACAACTATTGATGGCAAACCAATATTCCGCAATCGTTATCGCCTAGAAGATATTAGAAAAGACTACACTTCCAAAAATGAATATTTACGTTTAGCTGGTGTGGATCTTCTGAAAAATAGAATAGATTTATGTACCCATATAGGTGCATCTGTAATGGTACTCCATATGCAGTTACCATATGTGCTATTTGAAGAGAAACCAGAAGAAAAAACAGCCTACTATAGGCAGGTTATGAAATCCTTTGATGAGATTGAAGAGTATGCAAAGGCGGCAGGTGTTAGAATTGCACTTGAAAACATGATTTGTACTCCTCAAGAATATCAGGATGAGCAGTTTGATCTGTTATTCGATAGATATGATGATGATTTCCTAGGATTTGGCTATGACTCAGGGCATGGAGCTTTAATGTGCCGCGAAGATCATTATCACTTCCTCAAAAAGTATCATGAAAGAATGTATGCAACACACCTTCAAGATAATGAATCAATATCAGATGAATTATTATTCCAAGAAGATGGAGATGCAGCAGATCTAGCAGTTCTCAAGCATGATGCTCACTGGATTCCTAATGTAGATGGTAGCCTTGATAAAGGAATACTAGACTGGGATTTAATTGCAAAATATGTTGCAAAGGCCCCTATGCAATTACCAGCAGATTTCGAGGTTGTTTTAAGTGCAAAAGCAGGAGATTTAGATGATGAATTAAATCAACTTATTGTATGTAGAAAACAAGCAGAACTCTTCTACAAAAAAGTAATGGAATATAAAAACAAATAAAACTAAAAGTCCTACATTTTTATGTAGGGCTTTTAGGCTTTAAAAGATTAAAATATACATAATTAAATTACATTATATAGACATAAGGTTAAATAAATAAAAACATCAGGAGGACCTTCAAGTGTGGAAATACATTTGAAGGTTTTTGACTAAAATATAAGGGAGGTTAATATGTACAATGAGTTCCTAAATATAAGAACAATCCTAAATATTGATCGATGGCAAGAAATACAAGACCAATTAGCAAGAGTAACAGGCCTTGCTATTGTAACCGTAGATTATAAGGGAGAGCCGGTTACTGAACATAGTGGGAGGAGTAGGTATTGCGAATTAATTAGAAGTGTGCCTAAACTTCACAAAAAATGTCAAAAATGTGATGCTAGGGGTGGTATTGAAGCAGCGCGTCTAAATGATATATATATGTATAGATGCCACTCGGATATTATAGATGTTGCTGCGCCTATTGTAATAGGAGATAAATATATTGGGGCAATTATGATGGGCCAAGTATTAATAGATGAAGAAGCTTCCGAAGAATATGAGTACTTAGAGAGGATATGCACTAAATCAAAAAAAGATGGGCAAGACTTTGAAGATTTGCAAAGGTACTATAATGAATTACCGAAAATGCCTTATGAAATTATTAAAGAAAAAGTTATGATGATTAATGATATAAGTAACTATATAGTAACAGAGGCAATAAAAAAATATACATTAAAGCAAGAAAATGACAAGCTAAATGAGAAATTAGAAATGCATATTAATACCGGAAAAATAGATAATAATTATAATATTAGAAGGGATTACGAATCAGAAAATGTAATTAATCCGTCAGATAAATCTATATTAGATCCAGTAATAGATTATATGAATGAAAACCTTAACCAAAATTTAAGTTTAAGGGAAGCTGCCAAAATGTGTTATATAAGCCCCAGTTATTTCAGTAAAGTCTTTTATGAGGAAACAGGAGAAAACTTTTCTTCATATAGGACAACACTTAAAATGAACCAAGCAAAGACCATGCTAAGAACAACGGATAAGTTAATTAAGCAAATTGCACTAGATCTTGGTTTTAATGATGATTCGTATTTTACTAAACAATTCAAGACATATGAGGGCATAACTCCTAGAGAATATAGGAAAAATATTAGGAGAAACTCACACAATCATAAAAAAATCATATAATCATAAAAAAACACCATTTAAAAGTTATAGTATAGTATTACTTATTCTAGTGATATTTTAAAGATAATATTGTATAATAGTTACATAAACTAATAACAAGGGAATAAACTTTATGAACTTGTTACAAAATAACTATAAAAACATCAAATTATATGGGAGGTAATACTATGGCAAGAATTATGATATCACCATCAAAGTTTATTTTAGGTCGCGGAGAAATGGGCAACTTAGGAGAACACATAGCTAACTACGGGAAAAAACCACTAATTGTATCCCATCCAGATGACTATGAAAGACAAAAAGATGCTCTAGGCGATACACTAAAAGATTTAGATGTTGTTAACGTTGGATTTGGCGGAGAATGCTCTTATAAAGAACTTGATAGATTAGTTAAAGTTGTAGAGGAAGAAAAAGTAGATATAGTTGTAGGATTAGGTGGAGGAAAATCCCTTGATACAGCAAAGGCAGTAGCTTACAAGACAAATAATCCTGTAATCGTTGTACCTACTATTGCATCAACAGACGCACCAACAAGTGCATTATCAGTAATCTATACAGAAACTGGAGAGTTTGAAGATTACATGTTCTTTACAAATAACCCTGACTTAGTTCTAGTAGATTCAGATGTTATTGCAAAAGCACCAACTCGTTTCCTAATATCAGGAATGGGAGATGCATTAGCTACATGGTTTGAAGCTAGAGCATGTGAAAGATCAGATGCAAATAATATGTCAGCAGGTAAAAGTACAAAAGCGGCACTTGCTTTGGCGAAAACTTGCTATGATACACTCTTAGAAGACGGTAAAAAAGCTGTAGCGGCATGTGAAGCAAATGTTGTTACAAAGAGCTTAGAAAACGTAATAGAAGCAGCAATCCTATTAAGTGGGCTTGGATTTGAAAGTAGTGGATTAGCAGGAGCTCACGCAATTCATGACGGACTTACAGTACTTGAAGAAACACATAGCGTTTTCCATGGTGAAAAAGTAGCATTTGGTACTATAGTACAATTAGTTCTAGAAAATGCTCCACAAGAAGAACTTATGGAAGTTATAGGATTCTGTAAAGAATTTAACTTACCAACATGCTTAAAAGACTTAGGTGTTGAAGATCTAAGCGATGAAAGATTAATGCAAGTGGCAGTAGAAGCATGTGACCCAGATAATAACATGAAGAATATGCCATTTGAAGTAACACCAGAAGATTTATGTGCAGCTATTCGTGCGGCAGATAAGATTGGAGGAGCTCTATAATGAAGAAAATTATTAACAATTTAGAAACAATAGTTCTTGAAATGTGTGAAGGAATTGTGAAAGCTCATCCTGAACTTGAACTAATTCCACGTTATCAGATAGTAAAAAGAAAAGATATAGATCAAAATAAAGTTTCACTTGTATCAGGTGGAGGAAGTGGACATGAACCAGCTCATGCAGGCTTTGTAGGTGAAGGAATGCTTACTGCAGCAGTATGCGGGGATGTATTTGCATCACCATCTACACCACAGGTATACAATGCACTAGAAGAAGTTGCAACAGATAAGGGAATACTTTTAATTATCAAAAACTATTCGGGAGATTGCATGAACTTTGATGCAGCTGCTGAAATGGCAGAAGACAGCGATATAAACGTTGAATGTGTTTATGTAAACGATGATGTGGCTGTTGAAGATAGTTTATTTACAGTAGGTAGAAGAGGCGTAGCAGGAACAGTATTCGTGCACAAAATTGCGGGTGCAGCAGCAGAAGCTGGCGCAGATCTTGCTGAAGTTAAACGTATTGCTCAAAAAACTATTGATAACACAAAAAGTATAGGATTTGCTTTAGATTCCTGTACAGTACCATCAAAAGGAACACCTACATTTACACTGGAAGATGATGAAATTGAATTCGGTGTTGGAATACACGGGGAACCTGGTATCGAGCGTCAAAAAATAACAAATTCAGATGAATTAGCAAAACAAATGCTAGATAAAGTTCTTGCAGAATTAGACTTAGGGGCAGATAAAGATTGTGCAATTATTGTTAATGGCTTAGGTGCAACACCATTAATGGAACTATACCTACTAAACAATAGTATAACAAAGCAACTAAATGAAAGAGATATTGATGTTTATAAAACTTATGTAGGAAATTATATGACTGCATTAGATATGGCAGGAGCGTCTATAACAGTGCTTGAGTTAGATGATGAACTTAAGAAATACTTAGATGCATCTGCAAATACGCCAGGTTTTAAACAATAAGGAAGGTGGAAGCAATATGGCAGTAGGAGTTTTAGAAGTAAAAGAAACAGTTAGAAGATTAAGCGAAATTATAATAGAAAATGAAGTTTATTTCTGTGACTTAGATTCAGTAGCAGGAGATGGGGACTTTGGTGCATCAATTGCAAAAGGGTTTAGAGAAGTATTAAAAGAAATAGATGATATTGATACAGATAGTATCTCTTCATTTATAAGAGGATGCGCTATGATTATCATGGAGCATTGCGGTGGAGCTTCAGGTCCAATTTGGGGATCAGCATTTATGGCTGCAAGTAGGAGTGTTAAGGGCAAAGAAAACCTAGAAGTATCAGATATTGCAGAAATGTTTGATGCAGGTGTAGCAGGTATCCAAAAACGAGGCGGAGCTAAGCAAGGAGATAAAACATTATTAGATGCACTTATTCCAGCAACAGAAGCACTTCAAAAAGCTGGAGAAGAAGGCAAGGACGTTAAAGAAGCTTTTGCAGATGCAACAAAGGCAGCTCAAGAAGGTGCAGAGTATACAAAAACAATTGTTGCAGCAAAAGGTAGAGCTTCTTACCTTGGAGACCGTAGCTTAAACCATCCTGATGCAGGAGCAATGGCTATTGGTGTAATTATGAAAGAATTAACAGAAGGTTAAAATCTTTATTTTATTAGATAATTAAAAAGGAGGATTGTAGGTAAGAGCTTTACTACAATCCTCTTTTTTGAGCTAAAAGGAGGGATTTTCTATTATGATAGAGGGATTACTAGCCTTAACAGTTCCAATAATTGTACATGTCATGGAAGCCATGGGTGTATTTGTCATCACTTTAGGTGGTGTAAAAGCTTTTGGTAAATACGCCTTAAAGGGTTTTGATTTCTCAGACGATAATATAAAACTTGAACTTGCAAAGGCACTTGCCCTAGGCCTTGAATTTAAGATGGGAGCAGAAATTCTAAAAACTTTAATGATTAGAACCATAGATGAATTAATAATACTAGCATCTATAGTTGTACTTAGATTTATCCTAACTTTTGTAATCCACTGGGAAATATCTTCCGCAGATAAACCCAGTATGGAAGAATAGAAAATTTATTATAATAAAGTAAAATACCCTAATTGACAACAGTTATCAATTAGGGTATAATTTTATTTAAATAAATGAAAGGATGGGATGTTATGAAAGATTTAATTAATACAAGGGAAGAAAAAATTAAGGCTATGCTCAAAATCAAGTTGGACTTCTTAAAAGGAGAAATTACATTGCAAGAAGCAAAAGACTTAGCAAATGATAAATTTGATTCGATAACTGGGCAAGAATTTGCCCTATCAGAGCAAAACCTTACAAATCATGGGATAAGTGATCAGGTAATAACTGATAGGCTTGACGAATTAATTGAGATTTTTGAAGATATACGTATCTCCGATAAAATAAATCCACCTGAAGGGCATCCTATAAATACTTATATAAAAGAAGTAGAAGCTATAAAAAAATTAATATATAAGATGGAAGAAGCACTAGAGGGAAAGTTCATAAAAAATGTTTGGGAAGAAATATATGAACAGCTAGAAGAGGTGAAAATTCATTTTGCACGTAAACAAAATCAATTATACCCGGCCCTAGAAAAGAAAAAATTTAATAAACCAACAAAAATAATGTGGACATTAGAAGATAGAATATCAGGCATAATAAACAAAAATAAACTGCTTTTAAAGGAAGATAAGCATGCAAAGTTTATAAGGAAGCAAGAGAAGCTAATAAGTAGTCTAGAGGATATGATGGCTAAGGAAATAGAAGTACTATACCCAACAGCTATGAACTTAATATCAGATGAGGAATTTATTGATATGAGAAAAGGTGATGATGAAATAGGTTATTGCCTAATAGATACACCAGCTATCTATAAAAATGCAGGTAATAAGCATTTAGATAATCAGACAGATTTTATGAAGGATTTGTCTAGCCTGCTAAGTAAGCATGGAATAATAGATGATTTATCTAGCCAGTCAACCCTGGAGGTAAGTAGGGGGCAATTGACTTTGGATCAAATCAATCTAATCTTCAAGCATCTAAAAGTAGATCTATCTTATGTAGATGAAAATGAAATTGTGAGGTTTTATACAGATACTAAGGATAGGATATTCCCTAGGAGTCCGGGTGTAATAGGTAGGAAGGTTGAAAATTGTCATCCTAAGGAAAGCTTGGATAAAGTATTAGAAGTTATAGAGGAGTTTAAAAGTGGTGCCCAAGACGAGGCAGAGTTTTGGCTAGATACGGGAGAGAAATTTATCTATATTAACTTTATAGCGGTTAGAGATGATGAAGGCAACTTTAAGGGGGTTCTAGAAATGATGCAAGACATTACTAGAATCAAAGAACTGGAAGGTAATCAATTATTAGCAAATTGGACTAAACACTAAAGTTTAGTTTGACATATAGTTACAAAAAATCTATACTAGTTACAGATAACAAAATATAAGGTTAATTTTAGGTGCCTTGATAAAAGGTGAAAAGGGAATATGGTTAAAATCCATAACAGCCCCCGCTACTGTGATTGATAAGATAGTTATTATAAGTCAGGAGACCTGCCTAAAATTAGATTTTGATAAGTTTTCGGGTGGAAGACATATTAGAATTTAAATTCTAATGGTAATGCCTGGGCATTACCATTTTTTGTTATTTAAAAACAAACTAATTTTAGAAAGGGAAGCAAATGAATAAAACAATAAAGAAAATAGGAATATTATTTGTATTAATAGCAAGTATAGGTTTTTTAGCATCATGTGCTAACACTGGAGAAAATGATAAGGGTGAAGATTCTCCAAGAATTGTATCAGTATCTCCAAGTGTTACAGAATTAATCTATGCCTTTGGCAAAGAAGATCAATTAGTGGGAAGAAGTGATTACTGTGATTATCCTTCAGAAACTGAGGATATCCCTAGTGTAGGATCCTCGTTGGATCCCAATGTAGAAATGATTATTGAATTAGAGCCGGATATTCTTTTTATATCAGCCTACTTTAAGGATGAAATAGCTAAGACATTAGAAGAGGCTGGAATTGAATCAACTGTAATTCTTGATGCAGAAGACTTTGAAGGTAGTTTTGATGTAATTAATGAAGTTGGAGAAATGTTAGATGCTAAATCTGAGGCAGAAGAATTAGTTACCAAGTTAAAGGGTGAAATTGAAGAAATTCAGGAAAAAACCAGTGGGCAAGAACAACCTACGGTATATTATGTGGTTGGTTTTGGAAAAAATGGAGATTTTACAGCTACAGGAGATACCTATATAGCAGAAATACTTAAGGCTGCTGGTGGAACTAATATAGCCCAAGATGCTAGCGACTGGATGTTTAGCATTGAAAAGATAATAGAAGAAGACCCAGAATATATTATAATATCTGAAAACTATGGTATGAAAGAAGAATTTGTACAAACAGAAGGCTACAAAGAATTATCAGCTGTAAAAAATAATAAGGTTATAGAGGTTGATGATGATTTGTTAAATAGACAAGGTCCAAGGCTTGCACAAGGGGTTGAATCTATTGCTAAGATACTACACCCAGATCTATTTAATTAAGGGATAGAGATGAGATTTAGGAAAAAGAAGATTGTATTTTTTACTTTACTTATGGTGTATATTATGCTAGCTATTGTGGCAACTGCAATGGGGGCAGCTAGCATAACACCTAAGGAAGTGATTGTGGTTATTTTAAAATCACTACCTATAGTAGGAAAACATATCAGCAGGGATATACCTAATACTTACTTCTCTATTATCTTAAAGGTTAGGATGCCAAGGATTATAATGGCAAGCTTTGTTGGGATGGGACTGGCGGTAGTAGGAGCCACATTTCAATCACTTTTTAGAAATCCAATGGCAGATCCCCATATCCTTGGTATATCTTCAGGAGCAGCCTTAGGAGCCACCATAGGAATCGTTTTTAAGGTGCCAAGTGCACTTATTTCTTCAAGTTTTGTAACAGTATTTGCTTTTATGGGTGCTATGCTGACTACTATTTTTGTTTATTATATAGCCCAAGTAAAGGGAAGAGTATCAGTAGTTAATTTATTACTAGCAGGGAGTGCAGTAAGCTTTTTGCTATCTGCACTTATATCAATCATTATGGTTTTTAACCATAATGATGTAAATAAAATCGTTTTTTGGATGATGGGAAGCTTTAATGCTTCTAGCTGGAATCATATTATGATTGTTGCACCAGTTGTAGTCATAGGTACCAGTATTATATATATCTTTCATAGAGACCTTAACCTAATGTTAATTGGCCAGGAAAATGCTATGAGCCTTGGTGTAGAAACAGAAAGGCTAAAACATATTATTATAGTTACCTCATCAGTTATGATTGCAGTTTGTGTTTCTTTTTCAGGGATTATAGGCTTTGTGGGATTTTTAGTTCCTCATATGGTTAGGCTTATATTTGGTCCTAGTAATAAGTATTTAATCCCTTTTTCAGCCTTAGGAGGGGCCTTGTTTTTATTATTAGCAGATACAGTGGCAAGGACGATTGTGCCACCTGCAGAACTTCCGGTTGGTGCAGTGACGGCCTTAATAGGGACACCCTATTTCATTTATTTACTCATTAAAATGAAAGAAAGAGATGTATAATGGCTAAAAATAATATAAAGATAGATAACTTAAGTTTCTCCTATGATAATCAGCTCGTTTTAAATAAGATTAATTTAGACTTTGAGGAAGGAAAGTTATATTCCATTATTGGGCCTAATGGCTCAGGCAAGTCGACAATGATAAAAAACATATCTAAGGTACTGATACCTGAGTCAGGTAAAATTTTGATTAACGACAAGGATATTGCTTTTTTAAATAATAAGGAATTATCTCAAAAAATGTCGGTCATTCATCAAAATATAAGAATAGATTATGACTTTACAGTGGCTGAAATTGTTATGATGGGTAGAAGCCCCCACAAAAGAAGGCTGGAGGAATTTAATACCAGGGATCAAACAATTATAGAAAAATATATGAAAATAACAAATACATGGAAGTTAAGGAATAAATTCATTACTGCACTTAGTGGTGGTGAATTTCAAAGGGTTATTGCAGCCAAAGCCTTAAGTCAGGAAACAGATATTATTTTACTAGACGAGCCAACTTCTAACCTAGATATACAGTATCAAGTGGAGTTTCTAAAAATATTTAGTCATCTAAAAACTAATAAAATTATTATTGCTGTGCTACATGATTTAAACTTAGCATCCACCTTTAGCGATGAAATAATTCTATTAGACGAAGGGGAAGTAGTATCTAAAGGAAACCCTTGGCAGGTAATGAACAAGGAAAATATTAAAGGGATCTATCATATCCCTGTAGAAGTAATTGAAAATCCAATTAATAAATGTCCACATGTTATTCCAATACTGTAAAAGGCCAGCATATGAAAATATGCTGGTTTTTTCTTGACAAAAAACATATTAGGGAGTATAGTGTGTATATACAGTATGAACACCATGAACACTATGAGCACATGGAGGTGTCTATGAAAATTATTATATCTAATTCTTCAAATGAGCCCATTTATACTCAGATATCAAGGCAAATAAAGGGGCATATCTTAAAGGGGGAGTTAAAAGAAGGGGACTTACTACCTTCCATAAGAAAACTTGCTAAAGAGCTTCAAATATCTGTTATAACTACAAAAAGAGCTTATGATGAGCTGGAGAAGGAAGGATTTTTGGAGGTTGTTCAGGGGAAGGGGTCCTATGTAGCAGGGCAAAATAAGGAGCTTATGAAGGAAAAAAAATTAAAAATAATAGAAGAGAGCTTAATGAAGGTAGTTGAAGAAAGCAGACTCCTTGGACTAGATTATGGGGAAGTTAATGAAATGCTAAAGATTTTATTTGAGGAGGGTTAAAATGGATTATATTTTAGAGGTTAATAAATTAAGAAAAGAGTTTAAAGATTTTACATTAAAGGATATTAGTTTTAACTTAGAGCCTGGTTATATTATGGGGTTTATAGGTCCCAATGGATCAGGAAAAAGTACAACTATTAAACTAATAATGAATCTATTAAAGAAAAATAGTGGTGAAATTAAGGTGTTTGGCAAGGATCATCTGAAATATGAAAAAGAAATTAAGGATAGGATAGGTTTCGTTTATGATGAAAATTATTACTATGAAGATTTATCTATTAAGCAAATGAAAAATATAGTTGCATCCTTTTATTCTCAGTGGGATGATAGGAAATTTAATAATTATATAAAGGAATTTGATTTAAATCCTAGGGCTAAGATTAAGACCTTATCTAAGGGAATGAAGATGAAGTTTTCCTTAGCTGTAGCCCTATCCCATAATGCCCAGTTAATTATTATGGATGAACCTACATCAGGCCTGGACCCTGTATTTAGAAGAGAAATATTAGATATACTTCATGAAATAATTCAAGATGAAAAGAAAAGCATATTCTTTTCTACCCATATAACTACTGACTTAGAGCAAATTGCAGATTATATTACTTTTATAAATAATGGGGAAGTAGTATTTTCCCAGCCTAAGGATGATTTAATAGAAAGATATGGACTTGTAAAAGGTGGCATGGATATCTTAGATGATAACTTAAGAAGGGAATTTATAGGCTTAAGGGAGACTTCCCTAGGATTTGAGGGATTATCTAGTAATATAGATAGGATAAAAGATAAGCTGGGAGAGGATTTACTAATAGAAAAGGCTAGTTTAGAAGATATTATGGTGCATAGTGTTAGGGGGCGAGCTAATGCTTAAGATAATGAATAAGGATCTAAGGGTAATGCTAGCAAGCAAGAGCCAAATAGCTCTTATGTTATTTATTGTACCCTTGTTTTTGTTAATAGTAGATGCTAACAATATGGGCTGGCTATACTTTCTTATTCTTATAATAGTTGCTTATACATTAATAATAACTCCTTTTTCTTTTGATGTATCAAATAAAACTATAGGATTAATTAATTCATTTCCTATAAGCAGGAAGGAAATTGTTATTAGCAAGTATTTATCAGTCTTTCCATATATGTTTATATCTGTTATATATTCAGGCATATATTTATGGGTAATTAATAAGAGTGGAATTCTAGGTGTAGATTATTTTAATATAGCTATGATAGGAAGGGCATGTCTATATATGATATTTGTATCTAGTCTTATATTCCCAGCTAATTTTAAATTTGATGCAAGGTTAGCTCAGCTTGTGAATGTGTTTTTTTATTCGGGAGGGATTGTCCTTACATTTAATTTAGCAGAGGCGAATATAAATTCAAATTTAGTTTTTTTAGGGAACTTATATAGTCCCCTAACTTTAACAGTGGTAGTTGTAATTATATATATCTTATCCATGATATTATCAATAAGAATATATGAAAATAGAGATTTATAGGAGGAAATATGATAAATTTATTAATTAAGGATTTAAATCTTCTTTTCAAAACAAGTAAACTTAATTTATTAGTAATTTTATTTCCCATAGCTTTGTCCCTAGCTGCCTTTGGTGGGGGTTTACCTTTTATCCCCAATATCATAGTCTATACTTTTTCCATATTTATGGCCATTTATTTTTCTATTACTATATCAACTAGTCACGAAGAGAAAAATAAAGGAGAAACTTTACTAAATAGTATGCCAATAAGTAGGGAAGATATTGTTAAGGGTAAATATATTCTACCTTTAGTATATCTATTAATATATTTTATAATAATATATATCCTTACTAACTTCTTAAGTCTTATGGGTATAGGCAAAAATGCAGGTGTAGTAAGCACAGGGGAGTTAATTGCCAGTATGAATTTAATTTTCCTATTTTATTCTATATATTTACCTGCATATTTTAAATCAGAAAATGGGATGGCAGGATTCAATCAGTTTTTTTATATGGTAATTATTATACTGCCTTCAATATCAAGTAGGTTTTCTAAATACCTATCGGAAAATAAATTTATAGGTAGACTAAGTAAGCTAGCTAGTGTGGGGAATAATTTAATATTATTAATAATTATAGTTACTATATATATAATTTCCTTACAAATATCTAAACAGATATATATAAATAAGGAAATTTAGTAAAAACAAGGCTGTGCTAATGGAAATTCATTAGCATAGCCTTGTTAGTTGGATATAATTTAATATTTAAATACAGATATTGAATCTTGAAGTTCCTGTGCCATATCTGCTAGATTAATGGACGAGCTAGCAATCTCCTCTATAGCTGCGGTTTGTTGTTGGGCACTTGCTGCAACCCCCTCTGACTCTTCTGAAGTATTATTAGATAGGGCTATCATATCATCAAAGTTACTTGTGATATTTTGGGCATCTTGGGTTACGCTTTGTGTTAATTTAGATACATTTTGAATCTGCCTGGCTACTATATTAATATTATCTAGGATAACTGCAAAGTTATTACTAGTTTTGTCAACAATATCCACGGCTAATTCAACCTCATTATTATTTTGATTCATGGCTCCTATTGCTGTGTCTATTTGAGCTTGTATATCTGAAGTAATATGGGCTATTTGATCTGATGAATTGGCAGATTGTTCAGCTAGTTCCTTAACCTCGTTTGCAACAACTGCAAATCCTTTTCCAGATTCTCCTGCCCTAGCAGCTTCAATGGCTGCATTTAGGGCTAATAGGTTAGTTTGGTCTGCTATATCCCTAATTACATCAGCAATACCTTGAATTTCCTTAGAGCTTTCATTTAATAATTCTATATCTTTTGTAGTTTTATCTGTGGAATCCTTAAGATCATTAATCTTATCCACTGCCTCATTAGAGGATTCAATACCCTCCTTGGCAAGGTTTAATGTGTTTTGGGAGGAATCATCTATTTCCCCTATACTGGTGCTTACATCATTTATATTAGCTAACATATGCTCAATGGATGTATTTGAGCTTTGTATAGATTCAAATTGATTGTTGGCAGATTCATTCAAGTGGGCCATAGAACTTGCTACTTCCTCACAAGCGGCAGTTACTTCCTCAGATGATGCCGATAGCTGTTGGCTAGTAGAGGCTACACGGGCCGATATTTCATCCGATTTTCCTATAACATCACGTAAGCTTGAAGTCATCTGATTAAAGGCTGTGCCTATGGCAGCAATTTCATCCTTGCTTCTTACTGAAATATTCTGTGTTAGATCACCCCTGGCAACCTTATTGGTAACGTGAACAAGTTCTTCTGCAGGTTTTAAGGAATATTTGAGTAAGATATAAAATAAAGCTAGTAAAAATGCAAGTAAGATTATGGTATATGTAATTGCTTTTATTCTTATATTTTTTATATCCTGGACTAATCCTGCTCTACTTTGAACAACTTTAATATATCCACCTATTTCACCTTGGTAGTCTACGAAGGGTAGTAATAGAATATTATTAAGCTTATCCTTGCTAGTTAAATACAGGGTTTGGCCCTCTTTAATTGCTTCAAAATCCCTTGGGCTTTCAATATGCCAGTTATCATTTTCTATAGTAGAAGTTAATAAATTGGTATCACCGTCAGCAGTAAATTGATAAGACATATATTCACCTTCATAGTTATCTTTTAGCTCCTGGAAGAAGGCTTCACCAAAGTCACTACCATACTCTACAGTTCCTATATGTTTTCCTTGGTAATCAACGGGAACCACAACCCTGAAACCGTATCCTGCAACCCCCTCTTCAAGGCCTCTTATAGTAGTTTGTTTTTCGTTAGCTTCATTAACTGTAAAGCGAAAGTCTCTTAGGCTATCGCCGTATTTTTCTGGTTGGTGTAACCTTAGGAAAGATGTAGAATCAGGTAAATGAAACTGTATCTGGGAGACTTCTTCTGATAGCTTTTCATATACAGGTAAAAGCATATTCTCTAACATTTTGCGGTCTTGATTAGCAAAGGCTTTTTGAATTTCTATATTATTTGCAATTGATAAAACACTAAGTTCGGCACTATCTAGTTGATCCTCCATTTGTATGCCTATAGAACTGCTTAATAAGTCAAGTGCTTCTTCTTCTTTTTCAGTTATTATTTTAGTTGTTTGATTAAATGTATAAAGTGAGAATATGGAAAATACCATAAGAACTGAAATGGTGAATCCTAGGAAAATTTTTGATTTTAGTGACATAAGGACTCCTTTCTAAAATTGTAATTTTTATATAATTTTATTGTATAATAAATAACAACATATTACAAGATATGGCAAAAAAGTCAGAGTGATTTATTTATAATTTAATAGAACTATGATATAATATAAATAGGGAATGAAGTTCTCCCATGGTATAAAACCAAAACCGCTTATAAGCTAATGACTTCTGCATAATGCAGGATCATTGGCTTTTTTGCTTAAATTAGGACAGGAGAGGTTATATGTTATTATCATTTGCTTTAATATTTCTAGTGGGTATGATACTTGGAAAAACATTTGAAAAGATTAAGCTTCCTAAATTATTAGGAATGCTATTAGGTGGAATTATCTTAGGTCCATACGCATTAAATTTAATAGATGCTAGTATCTTGGAAATCTCGGCAGAATTAAGGCACATTGCCTTAATTATTATTTTAATAAGGGCAGGTCTTAATTTAGATATTAAGGACCTTAGGAAAGTAGGGAGACCAGCTATACTTATGTCTTTTTTACCTGCCTGTTTTGAGATTGTAGGAATGTTAATTTTGGCACCAAACATCTTAGGTATTAGCTTATTAGAGGCGGCTGTAATGGGTACAGTAGTTGCAGCAGTCTCACCAGCAGTTATCGTACCTAGCATGCTTAAACTTATGGATGAGGGTTATGGAACAGAAAAAGGGATTCCCCAAATGATTATGGCAGGGGCTTCTGTAGATGACATTTTTGTAATTGTACTTTTTACAGCATTTACAGGACTGGCTCAAAGTGGAGATTTTAAGACAATTAATTTCCTAGCAATACCAAGCTCAATTATCTTTGGACTTTTAGGTGGTGCAATTGCAGGTATTACATTGTCCCTATTATTTACTAAATTCCAATTTAGGAATACTAATAAAATAATCATTATATTATCTACATCATTTTTACTTGTTAGCTTAGAGGAGGCTATAAGCGGAATAATTGGTTTTTCAGGCCTATTAGCAACAATGTCATTAGGTGGAATTCTTAGGAAAAAAGAGAAAGATATATCTAGAATCTTATCAAGAGAATTTGCTAAATTATGGGTAGGGGCGGAGCTACTCCTTTTTGTTTTACTTGGCGCAACTATCAATATCAGCTATGCTGTAGATGCGGGTGTAATGCCCATTATACTTATATTTGGTGTATTAGTCTTTAGGATTACAGGAGTATTTATTTCACTTATAGGAACTAATTTAAGTAGTAAGGAAAGGATATTTATCGCATTTGCTTACATACCTAAGGCTACTGTGCAGGCAGCAATTGGCGGATTACCCCTTGCTATGGGACTTGCCTGTGGAGAAATAGTATTAACAGTGGCAGTTGTATCTATAATTTTAACTGCACCTATTGGTGCTGTACTTATAGATTTAACTTATAAAAAATTTCTTGTTAAAGATTTTAAGGTTTAAAATCACCATATAAACTAATAAAAGTAGGGTCTTATTTTAAGATCCTACTTTTATTAAGAAGAGAAAACTATTGATTTTCCCGAATGCTGGAATTTAGTTTCTGATAGATATATGATATGCCTATTAAAACAAGGCCAAAGCTAAAGTAGGCAATAATTCTACCGTATCCTTGTAAGTTTCTAAGGTCAAATATGAACAGCTTACCCGTAGAAAATATAGATAGTCCTAGACCAAATCTCCTTATGAGAAGATAATCTTTTCTGAAGCCATAAATAATGGATATCATTGCTGATATAACAAGGATAATACTGATTATTAAGTTAATATTTTGCAAATGTAGCTGCTGGCTTATAAAGGTTGTAGTTACACCCAGAAGGTATACGGCCATAGCTAATGGATAGTATTCTATACTCATACCTTTCCTTTTTACAACTGATATCACCATATCTTTAACACTTAAAAACACAAATATATTATATATAAGTAAAATGATAATGCCTAACCATCTAATAGTGGGACTTGTTCCTAGGTTTGCAGGACTATGGAAATTTAAGATAAGGCATATAATATTAGATAATAGCATTAGAACAATTGATATATTAACAATTCCTCTGTCCTTTATAGGCTTTATTTTTGTAATTGTATAGGCATATAATGTACTTAGCATAGCTATGATAATTGTCTTGTAGAAATTAACATAATTTGTAGGTATGTGGTTTGCCAAATAAAGATTATAGCCTCTAGCAAATACCCTTAATAAGTAAAGCCAGGTATTTAAAACAATGGCATATTTGTATATATTAATAAATTTATTAGTCCTGGTGAGCTTTGATTCTGGACCTATTTTATCTTCAGAAATATATAGGGTAAGTACGTATATCAGACCAAACGATAGGAGGGTGTACTTAGTCATAAACTGGTACAAATCCCAGCCCATATTAATATCATCTATAATAAATAGTAAAGTACAAAGTGACAGAATAACCCAACCGCCTATTTCTAACTTTTTGACATTTCCTTTCTTGGTAAAGACAAGAAGTAGTATTCCTTCGATTAACCATCCCATAGATGCCCATCTAATTCCGAATTGCAGGGGTATCATAAGAATAGTAAAAGTTAATGACGTTATTAGAAATAAGGCTTCTACATGATCTTCCTGATTAGATTTGCCATTAATTAATTTACTTAGGGTAAAGTATAGTATGGCATAAATTAAGGCTAATAAGCCCATGTAATTGTTAAGGTTAGCTTTTATAAATAGGATATAAACAATGGAACTATTTATAACAGTATTAATTCCAAGTAAGCTTATATCCGCAATTTTAAGTTTAATGTTTTTTCTAATGGGGTAGGCAAGAGTTATACCCATGTACATCATAAATGTTAATAGGGCATATATAATGCTAATAACAGGTTTATCAGCAACTAATACCAATAAAATTAAGCAAGGCATATTAAGAATAAAACTTAGGTAGTTTATAATAAGCCATCTTCTTCCAAATGCAATTATTAATATTAAAAGATTTAGTATTAGTAGATAACCCATTGCGGCATATATTGCTGATCCTTCTGCTCTCATAAGAAGCCCTAGGCTAAAGAAGGGGAGATATCCACCTACTAGGGAGATTCCAGCAATGGTTTTAGAGCTATACCTTTGAGATAAGATAAGGGCTACTAAGGTAATTAAAATAGAAATAACAATGCTAGTTGAAAGATGTAATATTTTAAAATAAAAAAAGCTACTAAAGACTGCTAAATATAATACACCTATACCACCACCACACAAGCCAAGGGAAAATAAGTTTTTCTCTTTTCGATTAAACCATTCTCCAATACCTAACATAATTCCACCTAATAAAAATCCAGATAAGGCCTTTAGATAATCATTGAACCATACAGAATAGGTATATTTCATGGTAGTTGCTACACCAAATAATAAAAGGATTATACCTATCTTATTAAGCCAGTTAAGCCCTATACTAATCTCTAAATTATTATGTTTTTGTTTTTTAGCAAGCTCCTCCTTCGTTATTTCCCTTTTTTCAATTTCATACTCTTGCTTTATCTCTTCCAATGACTTATTATAGGATTCCTCTATTAAATTCTTCTGCTTTTGAACTCTAGCTTCAAGATCCTGCTCAAGTGCAGAAATTGTTTGATCCAAATCTACTTGTTCATCCTGAAGTTCGCAAGCAATAATATTATTAATTTCTTTTATTCTATTTCTTGCAGAATTTTCAAGAAGAAAAAGCCTGTTTAGTGCACCTTCTTTTTCATTCTTGAAGTAGAGGTCAATCTTTTTTAAGGATACCTTTAAGATAGAATTTCTTTCATTATACATCTGCTCTTTAAGTGCAATCTTTGAAGAGATATTTTCTTGTGACAGTTCCTGAATTCTTTCCTTATCTTTATATAATTCTGTTTTCAGTACTTCAAGTTCTTCCTTTAACCTTACATTTTCACTAATAGAGTCATCTTGGTGTATTTCCTTTAAAAGTTCTTCGTAGCTTTTAACAACTTGTCTTTGATCTTCTAATAATTTTTTTGTTTTATTTCCTAGATCCATAAAAACCCCCATATTTAAACTTTTTAGAATATTATTGGATATAATTATATATGATATTGTTTGTATATGCTATGCTTATTTGATTATATCTAGTATTTACCAGATATATAGGATATTTTTATAAATACTTCTATTAATAATAAAAAANNCATATAAAGATGTATTAAAATCTACTCTTGCAAGAAATAAAGATATAGTATAGTATAAATATAAAGACTTATAAAATATTTGCTTTTTTTATAGATTTATTTCTTCTAATCAATAAATATATGAACTTACATTTTTTTATAGTTATTGGTTAATACTATTTTATATAAATGATTATTAACTAGGGACAATAAGGGATTAAAGAAAGGTGGAAGAAAATGAACGAAAAAATTTTAAAGGGCAAATGGGAAAAAGCAAAAGGTAATATCCAGAAAAAATGGGGCGAGCTTACTGATGATGATTTAGATGTTATAAAAGGAGATGCCTCAATACTAACAGGAAAGATAAAAGAAAAGTATGGACTTAAACAAGAGGAAGCAGAAAAACAAGTTAGGGAATACCTTAAGGACATGGAAGGACTTAAGGAATCTGCGGATGAAGTGGTAGAGAATTTAAAAGATAAGATTTAATAAATATAATATAAACTAATCCCTTTAGGCTAGCCTAAAGGGATTAATTTATATACAGTAATGGATTAGAGGAATTTAAGGTGATAAAATTTAAAGGAAGGAGATACTATGCGTAGAAAAGACAGGGAAATGAATAAAGAATTTGCTTATTCGGTAATTGATAAGGCTAATCATGGAACACTATCAGTTATGGATAAAAATGGAGAGCCTTATGGGGTGCCCCTATCTATAATTAGAAAGGATAATGCCTTATATTTTCATGCTGCAAAAGAAGGTAAGAAAAATAATATATTTAAAGATAGGCCTATAGTATCCATAAGCTTTGTAGGTGAAACAAAGGTACCTGATAATTATAGTAATGAGGAACTAGATGAAATATCAAAGGATAAGTCTAAAATGTCTCTTCTAGTTAGTAAGGTGTTTACCACAGAATATGAATCTGCTATAGTTAAAGGTAGGATAGAGCTTGTAGAAAGTCATGATGAAAAAATAAAGGCCTTAACCTTGATATGTAGCAAGTATACTCCAGATAAGATGCAATATGTTGGTACTGCTATTAAATCAGGCATAGAAAGAGTTAGTGTATACAAGATTGAAATAGATGATATAAGTGCAAAAAGAAAAAAATATGACTCACAAGGCAAGGAAATGAAGTGGGGCAGAATATAAAATAGGAGAAGATAAAGGAGGCTAATAATGAAAAGAACTGTTACAAACACAATTAAGGGATTTGCAACAAAAGACGGTGCAGGGGTTAATTTAGTTAGGGTACTAAGTAATCAAACCACGGATATTTATGATCCAATATTAATGCTCGATTCCTTTGATAGTAGTAATCCAGCAGATTATGCAGCAGGATTTCCTATGCATCCACATAGGGGGATTGAAACAATAAGTCTTATTGTTAGTGGAAATATGGTACACAGGGATAGTTTAGGTAATGAAGATAGGATTACAGATGGGGAAGTTCAGTGGATGACAGCAGGATCAGGAATATTACATGAAGAAATGTTACCAGCATCTGAGAGAATGCTCGGGGTTCAGTTATGGCTTAACCTACCTAAAAAATACAAAATGGTTAAACCCGAATATCAAAGTATAAAGAAGGATGATATAAAAGAAATAGATATAGAAGGAGGGAAACTAAGATTAATAAGTGGCAAATATAAAAATCAAGCCGGTTTTAGTCCTAAATACCTTCCATTAGACTACTATCATATTATCTTAAATCCTAATACGAAATTTACAGTAGAAATGGAAGAAGATAAATCAGTTATGGTTTTCCTATTAGTTGGAAATGCTAAGATAGCTGGTGAAACCATAGAAGAAAAAACAGCAGTTAAACTAAGTAAGGGAACCTCCTTAGATATCGAATCTTTAGGTGGAGAAACGCACATATTATTTTTAAGTTCGGATAGGTTAAATGAGCCCATATCATGGGGTGGTCCAATAGTTATGAATACAAAAGAAGAACTAAATGAGGCGTTTGAACAGCTTAATAACGGGAGCTTTTTAAAAGATGGTGTAGATTACAAGTAGACTGGGAGGAAAACATGAAAATAATAAATGCTTTAGAAAAGAGAAGAAGTTACTATGAAATTAATAAGGATATGCCGGTTAGCCAAGATAAGGTAATCGATTTTGTAAATCGGGCTACAGAGCTGGTACCAGATGCTTTTGATATGAAAAGCTCTAGGGTAATTATTGCACTAGGGAAACAGCATGACCAATTATGGGATAATATATATAATGTTTTTGAAGGGCAAGTTCCTAGAGAAAAGATAGATAGCTTTAAGTCAGGCTATGGTACAATTTTATATTTCTATGATATGGATGTAGTTGAGGACTTAAAATCGCAATATGAGCTTTACGCAGATCGTTTTGAAAATTGGGCTATACAGGTATCAGGTATGCTTCAAATTAATATATGGTCAGGCCTTAGGGAGTTAGATATAGGTGCTTCGCTGCAACATTATAATCCTATTATTGATGATATGGTAAGGGAGATGTTTGACTTACCAAGTTCATGGGTTTTAAACGCCCAAATGCCTTTTGGTGGAATCGTAACTGAACCAGAGCCAAAAGAAAAAGAGGATATAAGTAAAAGAGTAATTATAAGTAAATAGAGCATAATATAAATAAACTAGGGATTTACCAATGGTCTATATCCCTAGTTTAAATTATTTAGTAGGAGTGTAATATGGAGAAAAAAGATCAAAGTGAATTAGGAAACAAGGATATAAGAAGTTTATTGTTTAGCATGGCTATTCCAGCAATTACAGGCCAGTTAATTAATATTTTATATAATATGGTAGATAGGATGTACATAGGTAGGATCCCCGGCGAAGGCGCCACAGCCTTAACTGCAATAGGTGTTACCATGCCAGTAATTATCATAATATCGGCATTTGCTGCCTTGGTAAGTATGGGGGGTGCTCCTCGTTCTTCAATTATGATGGGAAAAGGCGATAAGGATGCCGCAGAAAAGATACTTGGAAACTGTACCACAGCATTAGTCCTTATATCTATAGTTCTAACTATTATAGTTCTTATCTTTGGTGAGGGAATGTTAATGGCTTTTGGAGCTAGTGATAAGACTATAGGTTATGCCTTAGATTATTTACATATATACGCCCTTGGAACTATATTTGTCCAACTTGCCCTAGGTTTAAATGCCTTTATTACAGCTCAAGGTTTTGCAAAAACAAGTATGCAAGCTGTACTTATTGGAGCAATATTAAATATTATATTAGACCCAATTTTTATTTTTGGATTTAAGCTAGGAATAAAAGGCGCAGCTATAGCAACAGTTATATCCCAAGCTGTTTCAGCAATCTGGATAGTTAGATTTCTTCTAGGAGATAGGACACTATTAAATATAAGAAAGAAGCATTTAAAAGTAGACTTTAAGGTACTGCTGCCATGCCTGGGATTAGGCCTTGCTCCTTTTATAATGCAATCAACAGAAAGTATCTTAATGGTATCATTTAATACTTCTTTACTCAAATACGGAGGGGATTTAGCTGTTGGATCTATGACAATACTTGGGAGTGTTATGCAGTTTTCTATGCTTCCATTAGTAGGACTTACTCAAGGCGCAACACCAATAATAAGCTTTAATTATGGGGCAAAGAATGGTGAAAGGGTTAAGGAGGCATTCTTATTGCTACTTAAGGTATCCCTAATATATTCAACTAGCTTATGGTTAATAGTTATGTTATCACCGCAAATTTTTGCTAGAATCTTTACTAGGGATATAGAACTTATTAATATGACCGTTAAATCCTTAAGGATTTATATGGCTGCCTCCTTATTATTTGGAATACAAATTAGCTGCCAACAAACCTTTATTGCCCTGGGTAATGCAAAAACATCAGTATTTTTAGCAATACTTAGGAAAATAATTCTTTTAATACCCCTTATATATATATTACCTATGTTTATTGATAATAAGGTTAANGCAGTATTTTTGGCTGAACCAGTAGCGGATCTTATTGCAGTTTCTGTAACTGCCATAATGTTTACTATTAAGTTCAGGGATGTATTAAGGGAGCTAAAAGTATAATTAACCTAAATAACTTACCTTGCTTATATCTATTTGCCTATCTATACCAGCATCCTTACCATATCCCACAGCTACAGATATCCCATAAAGGTAGTCTTTAGGGAAGTTTAACTTTTCATTCCATTTATCATTATATCTAGGATCAAATGATACCCTAGGTAATCCAAGAATAACACTATCAAGGCCCATGCTCTTAGCTGCTAAAGCTATACTTTGGGCCATAATTCCAACGTCTATTTCCTTACCCTTTTCCATAGATATAACAAAGACAGCAGGTGCATTATAGAAAATTTTATTTCCACGGGACTCATTACGTTTAGCAGTGAAATCATCTTTAATATCTATAAAATAATTGATTATTTCCCTTTCCCACTCCAAGATTACATCTTGATTGGTTAAAACCGTAATATGCCATGGTTGCTGATTAACTGCGCTTGGTGATATAAGGGCTGCCTCAAGTAGGCTATTGATTTGTTCATCTTTTAAGGGAGTATCCTCATAGCTTCTAATAGATCTGCGGCTAAATATGGTTTCTAGTACAAAATTGTCTTTCATAATAAATCACTCCTTATTTCCTATATTTTATATTTATTTGAACTTTACCACTTATTTGTCTAAAGGTCAACTGAAATAAAGCTAAGGGTATGAATGGGNATTTTTTTATGTTANTATATAACTATATGGTTAAGATAAAATTCATATGAAGGGGGAAGAAAAATGAAGATTTTGGTAGCAGCTATTGAAATGGAAACTGACCTAGAAAAATATTA
>JGI24708J26588_10000252_pt1 | contig 43503 bp, 46 predicted proteins | sample BioPla1DNA2_FD_26588 | JGI IMG/M metagenome (IMG submission 26588) | reverse complement strand
GTTAACAAATGTGTAAGCTTTGGAACCGCCGTATACCGACCGGTACGTACGGTGGTGTGGGAGGTCGGCTACTCAACTAATGGGTAGCCTCCTACCCGATTAATCAGCTCGGTTGAATTTGTTAGTTTGTCACAGGAAACACACTGATCTGGGCCTCTTGGCGCAGCTTTTGCAGATAGGTCTGGGGATCGAGGGCATTCAGGTTGAGGTATGCTTCCAATGCGTTCTCATAGTTATCTGCGAACACTGCTTCCTCGGCCTCCACCCTGTCGTGAACCAGGATAATATGCCAGCCGAATTGGCTTTCGCCCAGGCCATACTCACCAACAGGTAGACTGAAGGCCACTTCTTCAAAGCCGGGCACAGTTACGCCTAATGTGATGTAGCCAATGTAACCGCCTTGGATTGCGGACTGGGGATCGAGGGACCATTCTTGGGCCAGTGCTTCAAAGTCTTCACCAGCGGCTAAGGCAGCCAGAACTTCCTGGGCTTCCTCTTCCGTGTCCACCAATATGTGGCTCACTTCTACCATTTCCTCTTGATCGAAATAGCCGCGGTTTTCCTCGAACCAGGCTTCCAGTTCTTCGTCAGTGACAGAGACTTCCGCTTTAGCCAATTCACTTAACAGGGCGTTCCAGCGCATCTGATCTTCGAACTCCTCATAGGTGACCCGGTTCTGCTGGAGGAACTGCTGCAAGCCGATTGCTCCGCCCAGCTGCTGTTGAATAATGTCCATAATTTCTGCAAAAGCTTCTTCGTCTACTGCAGCACCGTACTCTTCTGCTTTCTGCCTGACCAGTTCCCGATCTATCAGTTCGTCAATGGCATAGGCACCATACTTACGGCTCAAAAGTTCATAATACTGTTCCTTACTGATCGCCACTCCGTTTACTGTAACGATGGGTTCGTCGGCCAGAGCCTGAAGCGTGGGCATTACGGCGGCCAGCGAAAGGGCCAAAATCAGGGTTAGTATTGCAGCGTTAATTCTCTTTTTCAAACTTGTCATCCTCTCTAAAGGTCTGTCCCCATTATTCTCCCCGCTGAGCGGAACTCCTTTATTAAATCGATGGTATTATGCTATAATACAGGCAGGACAGGAAAATTTTGGGGGATGGGCTATGCACGAAGTAGGTCAAGTACTGCGATTGAAGAAGAAGCACGCCTGCGGAGGCCAGACCNGGGAAGTAATCAGGCCCGGTGTGGATACCCGCCTCAAATGCACCACCTGCGGCAGGGTGATTTTGGTGCCCCGGGATCGGCTGGTACGCATGGTGAGGGGAAAATAGACACTGACCTCCTGGGGGGAATATACTAAAGAATAGGAATTTCCGAGGAGGTTTCTTTATGGCTAACATTCGTCGTTTATTTGCGGGAACGAACTCAGCTGGCGGGTTCGTTTCCTTTTTCGCTCATATTACAAACCAAGGGACCAAAAATGTCTATCTGCTTAAGGGTGGTCCTGGGACGGGCAAATCCCGCTTTATGCAGGATTTGGCAGAAACCCCTGAGTTGAAGGACACGGCTCAAGAGCGGTTTTACTGCAGTTCCGATCCCTTCTCCTTAGATGCGGTCCACCTGCCCCAATTGGGCACAGCCCTCATTGACGCCACCGCTCCCCACGCCATAGATGCGGAGTGGCCGGGTTGTCGGGATCACTTAATCCCCTTGGGCAATTTCTGGTCTAAGGCAGGTTTGATCGAGCGCAGGGATGAAATTGTGGCAGCGGGCCGGGATAAGAAATCCCATTTCGCCGCAGCCTTCCGCTATTTCGCAGCGGCGAAATTAATTGAGGAAAACATCATCGCCCGCAACCCCGTTGATCCAGGCGCGGTTAGTGCTGCAGTCAAAAAACTTGCTCCCCTTCTCAACCGTTCAGACTGGAACGGGGAAAAAGGAAGGGTGCGCCGCCTTTTTGCCTCTGCCTTGACGCCGGAGGGTTATGTGAGTTTTGTTGAGGGGCTGGCTGCTGAATGTGACGAGAGGTATATCCTCACTGGTGGTATAGGGCATACGGCAGCAGCGTGTTTGGGNNAACTCGCGAGTCTGGCGGAGCTGACAGGATTGGATGCGGAGATTTTCCACTATCCCCTCAATCCGGATAGAATTCAACATATTATCTTTCCCCAGCTCAAAGTAGGCATTTTCAGCGAAACGATNTTGGAGAAATTGGAAAAAATTGGTGGAACCGCAATAGCCTGCGCCCCGGCGGATTCAGCTGAAGACGGGGTCGCAGGAGATCAGACTCTCTTTCGAGAACTGGTTGAGCGGGGAATTGCGAGCCTGAAGCGGGCCGAAACGAGCCACGGTGCGGTAGAGAAGTACTACGCAGAGCAGATGGATTTCAGTCTGGTCGCCCAAGAGCGGAACCGGGTACTGGGGGAGATTCTACACCTATAAGTGGTCTTGGTTTTTCTTAGCCCAACGTACAAGGGGTATACCCAGGCCCAACACCACTACAGCCTGGCCTATTCCGATGGTGAGTACCATGAACCAGTACGATTGGGGCAGCTGAAAGACAAAGCGCAGATAGAGGCTGACTAAAAAGGCATTAAGCACTATGGGGGAGGCGTAAGCGATCCAGCTGTCCCGATAGCGGTAGGTTAAAAAAGCCGCTAACAAGCTGATTAAGCTGCCACCGAAAATGTCCCATGGGCCAAAGCCGCCGATTATATTGGCCAGAAGCACCCCTACATAGATACCACCGATCGCTTCTGGAAACACGATTGGCAGCAGAGTGAGGGCCTCGGCTACGCGGAATTGAATTGGCCCAAAACTGGCAAATTGAAAAGCAAAAACTAAAACAACATACAGGGCAGCAATCAGTCCGCCCCTAACCCAACGTTGCATGCAGTAATCACTCCTGTTCCTGAAGGTTAGGGTTCGCTATTATTCTTTGTTTACCTTGTTAAGGGGGGAAATCTATGGGAATGCGTATTGGTATTATTGGGCTTCCCAATGTGGGCAAATCCACCGTGTTTAACGCCCTTACCAAAATGCAGGTGCCTGCGGCCAACTATCCTTTCTGCACAATCGAGCCCAACCAGGGCATTGTGTTAGTTCCAGACAGGCGCCTGGAACGGATCGCTGAGGTTAGTAAGCCCGAAATACTAACCGGTGATACCATTGAATTCGTTGATATTGCAGGCTTAGTGGCAGGAGCCAGCCGGGGTGAAGGCTTGGGTAATAAGTTCCTGGCCCATATCCGGGAAATGGACGCTTTGGTCCATGTGGTCAGGTTGTTTGAAGATGGCGATGTAATTAATCCACTGGGGAGCATTGATCCCCTGCGGGATATAGACATCATCGACACGGAGCTGATGCTCGCGGATCTGCAGGCAATTGAAAAGAGACGGGAGCGCACAACCAGAATGTTAAAAACTGGTGAGGCCCGCTACAAGGAAGAGCTTGAGCTGTTAGACGCTTACCAGGCAGAACTGGAGGCCGGGATTCCCCTACGCCGGACAGATTTAGAGCCCATCTACGAGCTACCGCTCCTTTCCTCTAAACCGATTATGTATGTGGCTAATGTGGAGGAAGGTAGTCAAGAACTCCACCCTGCACTTGTTGCCCGGGCGGAGGAAGAAGGGGCCGAGGTGATTGCCGTCTCCGCCGCTTTTGAAATGGAACTATCCCAGCTCGAACCGGAAGAGGCGGAACTTTTCTTGGCCGATGCGGGCATGGAAAAACCGGCCCTGCACAGGCTGGTGGAAGCCGGCTTAAGACTTTTGGATTTGATCACCTTTTACACGATCAAAGGCAAGGAGACGCGTTCCTGGATCATCCCCCGGGGGACCCTGGCCCCACAGGCAGCGGGCAGGATCCACACCGATATGGAAAGGGGTTTTATCCGGGCTGAAGTTGTGCCTTGGGATGTACTTATAGAACAGGGTTCACACGCCGNCTGCCGGGAAAAGGGTCTGCTGCAGATCGAGGGCAGGGATTACGTGGTCCAGGACGGCGATGTGATTCTGTTCAGGTTTAACGTGTAAATCCCTGTTCTTATTTACCGGATCTGATGTCCCTGATTGGTTTGGGCGATACATCTAGATTGGCGATGCGCACGCGGCAGCCTTCGCCGGTGGGCGATTGGGCCACTACCCCTACCTTGACCGGGCTCGCCGCAGGCATGTTATAGTACCTGACCATCACCCAATACTCGCCATCGAGGGAATAGTGGAAGGCGAAGCAGTCATCAAAGCGGGTGACGCGGAGATAGACTCCCGTATCGGGTACAGCCAGAGAGTTGCAGTCATCGGAGAGACCCTTGGTTACCACACTGACGATCATGGGTTGTTTATACGTGAACTCATAGCAGAGTTTGCCCCAGTTTTCGTCATCAACCATAACCAACATNGTTGCTGCGTCGTAGTCCGAGATCATTTCCGCCTGAACAAAGGNCTTAAAGGTAAAGTCACCTTCCTGTTCGGTGTAAAGGAAGTGGGCATCGCCTTTTACGGCAGTTCGGGCTGGATCGATGAAATAGTCGGTGCGGGGTTCGGCCTGGACGATAAGGCCTTCATCTGTAAACTCCCACTGCTCTGGCTCATTCAGCCACTTAAAACCGGAGGGAAGTTCCCGTCCGCGCACAGACTCAAACACATTAATCATTTGCATTCCTCCTGACGATAGTTTTCTTCCCCAAGCGATCACGCTCCAACCCATATTTCGTCGAGCAGGGCGCTGCTCCTTCTCATCCCCCCTAATGAGGGGGATTTTTCATATTCGTAGGGATCGTACGAAGTGTGGTTTGTTTCACAATACTCTTGCGATGACGCAAAAGGCGTGATATATTTAAAGGAAATAATTAACAAACGTAGAAAGGATGCTTATGGTTCGTTAAGTATAACTAGTCTAGGGGGAAGTAGCCCTTGCTGCCAGAAAGGGACTCAGTTGGGCATTGAGCCTCATCGATGCCACCTATCCGTCTAAAACACGCGCCCAGAGGGGTTTACTTACTCCACAGGATCACCACCGCAGAGAGGAGGATGCACAAAAAAAGAACAGAACGGTCCGGTTACGTAAAAAATCACTCTATCTATAAGAAAAGGAGTTGTTTTTTGTAATGAGGAGAAGCCTATTTGTTCTGTTGCTTGTTATGATCCTTGTGATAGGTACTGGTGTGGCAGCTGCTCAGACTAGGGTAGGCGTGGCCATGCCCACCCAGAGTCTGCAGCGCTGGAATCAAGACGGTGCCTACATGAAGCAGATGTTGGAAGAAGCCGGTTATGTGGTGGATCTCCAGTACGCCAACAATGACGTTGGCCTGCAGGTATCCCAGCTTGAAACCATGATCCTCAATGGAGCAGACATTCTGGTTATTGCCTCCATTGACGGCAGCGCTCTGGGAACCGTTCTGGAAATTGCCCAGGATATGGGCATTCCGGTAATTGCCTATGACCGCTTGATTATGGAAACGGATGCCGTAACCTACTACGCCACCTTCGACAACTACATGGTTGGTACCATTCAAGGTCAATACTTAGTTGATGCCCTTGGCCTTGAGACGCTGGAAGGGTCCGTAAACATCGAGATTACAGGCGGCTCACCCGACGACAACAACGCCCGCTACTTCTACCAGGGTGCCTATGATGCCATTGAGCCTTACATCAAGGCCGGCAAAGTGATTATCCCTTCGGGCCAAGTCGAATTTGAGCAGATTGCCACCCTAGCTTGGTCGTCTGAAAGGGCCCAGGCACGTATGGATAACCTGATTGCAGCTCACTATTCGGACGGAACCCCGCTCCATGCGGTGCTCTGCTCCAACGACTCCACCGCCATCGGTGTCACCAACGCCCTGATCAATGCGGGGTTTGACGATGACGAGTTCCCGCTCATTACCGGGCAGGACTGCGACATTGCNAACGTCAAGAACATCATCGCAGGCAGACAGGCCATGTCCATCTTTAAGGACACCAGGATGCTGGCAGCCCAAGTGGTGAAGATGATCGAGGCAATCGTCAATGGTGAAGAACCAGAGATCAACGATACCACAACTTACGACAACAACGTAAAGATTGTCCCGACCTATCTCTGCCCACCCGTATTTGCTGATATCAACAACTTTGAAGAGCTGCTCATCGAAAGCGGCTACTACACGCGGGAGCAGTTGGGTCTCTAGTTTTGGATTGGGTGGGCCTTGGGCCCACCCGTTCCCTTCAGGAAGTAGGGGTGTGAAATTTGGCTAGGAACTTGTTGGAAATGAGAGCAATAACGAAGGAGTTCCCCGGCGTTAGGGCTCTGGATAACGTCAACATTACGGTGGAAGAAGGGGAAATCCACGCGTTAGTTGGGGAGAACGGCGCGGGTAAGTCCACCCTCATGAACGTCTTGAGCGGAGTTCATCCCTACGGTACCTACACCGGCGAGATTCTCTTTGATGGTCAGATCTGCCAGCACCGCGACATTAAGGATTCGGAGCGGCTGGGCATTGTCATCATCCATCAGGAATTGGCCCTTGTGCCTTACCTGTCCATCGGAGAGAACATGTTTCTCGGCAACGAGCAGCAGCGTAGGGGAGTGGTGGATTGGGATAAGACTTACGAGCAGGCCGCTGAGTTCATGGCCATGGTAGGCCTTGATGAAAATCCCCGCCAGCTTGTTAAGGACTTGAGTGTGGCCAAAAGGCAGCTGATTGAAATTGCTAAGGCCCTTGCCAAAAACGTGCGGTTGCTCATTTTGGATGAACCCACATCCAGCTTGAATGAGGCCGAGTCCCAAACAATTCTCGACCTCATTTTGGCACTGCGCGATGAAAAAGGTATTACTTCTATTATCATCTCCCATAAACTGAATGAGATTGCCTATGTTGCAGACCGGATCACAATTCTGCGGGACGGTGCCACCATTGAGACTCTGGATAACCGGGGTNCTACCATCTCTGAGGAACGGATTATTAGGGGAATGGTTGGTCGGGAAATGACGGAGCGCTATCCGACGCGGCAAAGTACGGTGCAGGATGAAGTGGCCTTTGAACTTAGGAATTTCACAGTCTACCACGAGCAGTTTACGGAGCGCAAGGTAGTTGATAACGTTTCCCTCAAGGTTCACAAAGGCGAGATAGTGGGTGTATACGGCCTGATGGGTTCGGGCCGGACCGAGCTGGCCATGGCCGCCTTTGGCCGGGCGTATGGCAGTAAAATTTCCGGTACTGTCATAAAGGACGGGGAGGTTCTGGAGCTTACGTCCATACCTGAGGCTATTGCGGCCGGGATTTCCTATGTGACGGAAGACCGTAAAGAAAGCGGCCTCCTTCTAAACAGCACCATTACCCACAACATCACCTTACCCAGGATGGATTATGTGAGCCAGAAAGGGCGAATTGACCAGGATCTGGAAAGGCGCATTGCGGAGGAATACCGCCAGGCCCTAGATATTAGGGCTCCTAATGTGGATCGGTTGGCTGGCAATCTATCCGGTGGTAATCAGCAGAAGCTTCTGCTGGGGAAATGGATTTACTCCAAACCGGACGTGCTCTTTTTAGATGAGCCGACTCGGGGCGTTGATGTGGGTGCTAAATACGAGATCTATCAGATCATCAACGAACTAGCGGAAGAAGGCAAGTCAATCCTGTTTATCTCGTCGGAACTGAACGAGATATTGGGTATGGCGGATCGGATCTATGTTATGAATGAGGGCCAGATTATTGCCGAATTTCCGGGGGATGGCGTCACCCAGGAGGAGATTATGAGCTGCATCATGCAGCACAGTAAGGGGGCAGTTGGCGCATGAACAGAATTGCAACTTTGTTTCGCAACAACCTGAAACAGTATATGATTCTCTTTGCACTGCTGGCGATTATTATTGCCTTTCAGGTTCTGACCAAGGGTGTCCTTTTGAAACCCATGAACGTGTCCAATCTGATTTTCCAAAACGCCTACGTGGTGATTTTGGCAGTGGGCATGCTGCTCTGTATTCTCACAGGCGGCAACATTGACCTTTCAGTGGGTTCGGTCGTTGCTCTGGTTGGGGCCTGTGCCGGTACCATGATTATTACCTGGGGCTGGAATCCTCACCTTTCCATCCTGTTGTGCCTCCTGATCGGTATTGCCATCGGTGTGTGGCAGGGTTTTTGGATTGCCTATGCCAGGATCCCGGCCTTTATTGTCACCCTCTCGGGGATGTTGGTCTTCCGGGGCCTGACCTTGATTGTACTGGGTGGGCTGACACTGGCACCCTTCCCCAAGGCTTACCTGGCCTATTCAACCGGGTTTTTGCCCGATCTGTTTCCCAATGCCCACCTGTTCGGTGTGCGTAATACAACCGCGCTGCTCATCGGTATTGTGACCGCCGTCATTTTCGCCATTCTCCAGGTGACNGGTTATATGGCTCGGAAGAGAAAGGGTTATTCCCTCGATCCCTTCTGGACGGTACTGGTCAAGATCGGAGTCATATCCCCTGCGATTATTTGGCTCTTTTACACGTTAGCCTCTTACCGGGGTATTCCGGTCGTTTTGATTACGGTGGGCATCATTTTAATCGCCTACGGTTTCTTCACCTCCAGCACCGTAATGGGCCGCCATCTCTATGCCATGGGCGGCAACGAAAAAGCGGCGCGTTTGTCTGGTGTTAAGACGAATAGGCTGCTGTTTATGGCTTACGTCAACATGGCCTTTTTGGCTGCGGTGGCCGGAATTGTGTTTGCGGCCAGGCTTAACTCGGCTTCGCCCCAGGCGGGCCAGTCCTTTGAGCTGGATGCCATCGGCGCCTGCTTTATCGGGGGAGCTAGTGCCTACGGTGGAGTAGGTACGGTGGGCGGTACCTTGATTGGAGCCATGATTATGGGTGTTCTGAACAACGGTATGTCCATCATGGGCATCAGCTCCAACGTGCAGCAAGTTGTCAAGGGCCTGGTACTGCTGGGAGCGGTTGCCTTTGACGTCTTGAGCAAACGGGAGATTTCCTTTGATCTGTTTGGCCGTTTCCGCCGCAGGAGCACAAAGGTGGAGGAAACGGAAAAGCTTGGTCACGGTGTTTGACTTCGATTCACTGCGGTGATATAATGAATTTGCCCTGCCCTAAGCCTGCGCTTAGGGCCATTTGTCCAGAGGGGAGGTGGAGCTACGGTGCGTCACTATGAGCTAATGGTTATTTATGCCTCGAGGCTCGATGAGGAAGGCCTACAAGCCCAGATCGAGCGGACCAAGGAACTCATTGCCAGTGTTGGCGGCGAGGTAGACAAGGTCGATGTTTGGGGCAAACGCCGTTTTGCATACGAAATTAACGATAACACCGATGGCTTCTATGTGGTGATCGATTTCCAGGCGGAAAGCGGAGCGACTTCCGAGGTCGAACGTATTCTAAAGATCACCGATGAAGTCGTACGTTATCTGCTCGTTCGCAAAGAAAAGAATGAGGAGTGACAAAGGTGTTAAACAGAATTGTTCTTATTGGGCGACTCGTAGCTGATCCACAACTGCGCTATACCCAGTCGGGTGTGGCGGTGACCAGTTTTACGCTCGCGGTAAACCGATCCTTTGTATCCCAAAGCGGAGAGCGGGAAGCGGACTTTATCGATATCGTGGCTTGGCGCAAACTGGCTGAAGTGTGTGCCAATCACTTGAACAAGGGACGTCTCGTTGCGGTGGAAGGCCGCCTGCAGATCCGTTCCTACGATGACCAAAATGGGATTCGGCGTAAAGCAGCGGAAGTTGTGGCCGATCAAGTCCAGTTCTTGGACTGGGGTCGCGATTCCGAGGGTCAAGGTTATGAATCAGGAGATGGGCCGCCCGAACCAGAGTTTGATGATGTTCCATTTTAAACGATTTGGTTTGGAGGCGAGAAAATGGCAAGAGAAAGAGGCCGCAGGGGCAGAAGAAAAGTCTGTTCCTTCTGTGTCGATAAAATAGATCAGATCGACTACAAAGAAGCAGGACGGCTGCGCCGGCATATCACAGACCGGGGCAAGATCCTACCTCGGCGGATTACCGGCAACTGTGCCAGGCACCAGCGGCAGCTGACAGTGGCAATCAAGCGTGCTCGGTACATGGCATTGATGCCCTATACGGTTGAATAACAAACACGGGAGCAGCTCAGCTGCTCCTTTTTCGAATACGGCGAAACAAGAGGGGTAGTATTATGAAAACACGTTCCTTAACCGAGGGGGCCATGCTCGGTGCAATCACGGTCCTTCTTACCCTAATTGGGAATTACCTTGGCTTTCCGCCCCTGCTTATACCGGTGCCTTTGATCATTTTGGTTTACCGCCATGACATTCGGGCCGGAATTTTTGCTGCCTTGGCAGCTGCAGTGGTGGCCGGACTGGTGGGCGGGCATCTTTTTGCAGGCATCTCCATAGTTATCTGGGGCTTCCTCAGCGTGGCACTGGGTATGGGGCTGCGGGAGAAGTTCTCCTTCACNAAACTTATGGTGGTGGGCACCATTGCTACCATAGTCGTGCTCATGCTGGAGTTTCTCCTCTTTTCCTTGATCTTAGGGGAGAACATGCTTACCGAAATGATGAACATGATGGTCACGTCCATAGAACAGGCCAAGGAAATTTCCCAAGGCCTTGGACTTGACGCCCAAGCGCTGGAACGCTATGATCAACTTCTACAGACTGCCCAGTTTCTCATGCAGTGGGCACTGCCTGCCCTGCTTCTAATTGCAGCAGTAGGTATTCCCTTCCTCAATTTGGGTGTGGTGCGCATGATTCTAAAGCGCCTAGGGGACCAAGCCGTGCCTTGGGTTAAGCCCTTCACCCAATGGACTTTGCCCCCCCATTTCGGTGTTGTCCTGCTGTTTGGGTTGGGCGTGATGCTTCTCTCCCGGTTTGTTCCACTGCCGGCGGTAATCCTAGGGCTTGGCATCAACACCTTTATTGTGATCTTTTGGGTTTACTTAATTATGGGGCTGGCTGTGGTCTGGCACTTTTTCAACGAACGGGAAATCGCCCGCTTTCTGCGGGTGCTGTTTATATTTTTCCTGTTTACAACCGAAATCATTTCCATGTTTGTGGTCCTATTGGGCGCGACGGACAACGTCTTTGATTTTCGCAAGCTGCGGGAATTAGAAAACTAAGGAGGTTGGCAGAATGAAAGTCATTCTTCTGGCTGATGTGAACAAGATCGGGAAAAAGGGCGACATTGTCAATGTGAAGGAAGGTTACGCCCGCAACTTCTTAATTCCCCGGGGTTTAGCCGCCGAGGCCACACCGGGCTACCTGCGCCAGGTGGAGCAGGAGAAGAAACGGGAAGCGGCCAAGGCCGAGCGTGAACTGCAGGAAGTTAGGGATTTGGAAGCACGTATTAAGGATCAGGTAGTGGCAGTTACGGCACGGGTGGGGGAAGGCGGTAAACTGTTTGGTTCGGTAACGACCCAAGAAATTGCAGATGCCCTCCGCAAGCAGTTTTCGGTAGAAATTGACAAGAGGAAAATAGAATTGGCGGAGCCAATTAAGAGCCTGGGGACCTTCCCAATCGTAGTGAAAATCCATCCCCAGGTCCACACACCGCTCAAGGTTAAAGTGGTGGGGGGTTAAACAGCAATTCTGGCGTGAAGGGGTAAATGTCATTGGATATGAGTCAGTATAAACAAGAGACAAGCTCGGATAAGCGGTTCCTGCTGGAACATCAAGTTACAGCATTGTTAAACGTACTTACCGAGATCCACGGCCATGACCAACTGGTCATAAAAGCGGGCAAGCTCGACTCTTTGGAGTTAATGGAATCGGATAAACTGGAAGATAGGGTGCTGGCCTTAGAGCGTTTGATCTACGAAGATCCCACCATCGTGGAACAGAGATCTTTGGATGAGGCAGAGTCTGTTTTAGAGGATCTGGAGGAAAACATAGCCGAGCTTTTGGCCCGGCGTACGGTGGAAGATCGCTTAGAGCAGAAGATCAACGCCAAGATGCAGGAGCGCCATTTGGACTACATTAAGGAAATCCGCATGCAGGTGTTGAAAGAGGAAGCTGGCCCAGATAATGCCCAGACTTTGAAGAAATACGCTGAGCTTGAGGTACTGGAAAGCCGAAGTCTCGCCCATTCCACCGCTGAGCTGATGCGGCCCCGCACGCTAGAGGAAGTGGTGGGCCAGGATGCGGCCATCAAATCGCTCCTTTCCAAACTGAGCTCTCCCTTCCCCCAGCACATTCTCCTCTATGGGCCTCCCGGTGTGGGTAAAACAACTGTGGCCCGTTTGGCGCTGCAGTATGCCAAGACACGTGATTACACGCCCTTTGTGGAGGATGCTCCCTTTGTGGAAGTGGATGGGACAACCCTGCGCTGGGATCCGAGGGAAGTAACCAATCCCCTGCTCGGGTCGGTACACGATCCCATTTACCAAGGGGCTCGGCGTGATTTGGCCGACGGTTCGGTGCCAGAACCTAAACTGGGACTGGTAACGGAAGCCCACGGCGGCGTGCTCTTCATTGACGAGATTGGCGAGCTCGATCAGGTTTTGCAGAATAAACTGCTGAAAGTGCTCGAGGACAAGCGGGTCGTNTTTGAATCGTCCTATTACGATCCCCACGATCCCCAGATCCCCAAATACATTCACCACCTCTTCAGCAAGGGTGCTCCCGCAGACTTTGTCTTAATCGGAGCCACAACCAGGGATCCATCGGAGATCAGCCCGGCCTTTCGCTCTCGCTGCGCAGAGGTGTTCTTTGAACCCCTCACCCCGCCTGACATTGTGGAGATTGTTAAGGCGGCAGCTGGGCGCTTAGAGGCCGATCTGGAAGAGGGTGTGGCGGACACAATTGCGGAGTACACAATTGAGGGACGCAGGGCGACCAGGCTCTTAGCCGATGCGTACGGAAACGCATTGTACCGGGGCGCTGACCCCAAACAGCGGATTTTGGTAACGTTNGCCGATGTGCAGGAGGTAATCCAGTCTGCCCGGCTCAGCTCCTATGTGGGCATTAAAGCGTCCCCTGACAAAGAGGTGGGGCGCGTTTTAGGCCTGGGTGTGAGCGGTTATTTGGGCTCTGTGATCGAAATCGAAGCGGTGGCCTTTCCCAGCAGAGAGAAGGGTAAAGGGGTAGTCCGGTTCAATGATACGGCAGGCAGTATGGCTAAAGACAGCGTGTTCAATGCGGCCTCAGTCTTCCGTTCCTTAACTGGCCAAGATCTGGGGGACTACGATATCCATGTGAACGTTGTGGGCGGTGGCAACATCGATGGACCCTCAGCCGGGCTTGCCATTTTAGCTGCCATCATCAGTGCGGTACAGAATCTCCCCGTACCCCAGGATATTGCGGTTACCGGTGAAGTATCCATCCGCGGCCGGGTTAAGGCAGTGGGCGGCCTCCACTCCAAGATTTACGGAGCTAAACAGGCTGGCATCAAAAAGGTGTTTATACCCGCCGATAACTGGGACGACATTTCCCGCTTTACAGATGGTGTAGAGGTAATCCCCATCAAGCATGTGGAGGAGTTCCTCACCCACATCTTTCCGCCCAGTGCAGAAGCTGCGGTTAACAAAATTGCCAATTAGGAAGAATACCCCCGTAAGGGGGTTTTTTCTTGCACCAATTGCGCGTAAAGCTCAATAATGTTAGACTAAGGGTAGATCACACCAAAGGGGGGAAGATGAGTGGCCAGTGGCAGTAGTCCGAGTAGAAAAGCGAGTGTCGACCAGGAGGGATGGCCGTGCGCGGATGAAACGCCTTTAGGCGCTCATCTGNCAATCAGGCCCCCTTTCCACGCCNAACAGGGGTGACGCTCGTTTTTANACTCCGAAAATTAAATAAAAGGAGGATAAAAACATGGAGACCAGAACCTGGCGTGATTTGGAACAGCTGATTGAAGACAGAGATTTCCTCACACTCCGCAATGAACTATCCCACATCCGCGATGCGGACATCGCTGTTTTGATGGAAGAACTCCGCAGCGAGCATGCACTGGTGGTATTTAGATCCCTACCCAAGGACCGGGCCGCGGAGGTTTTTGCCTATCTATCCACTAGCGTGCAGAATCAGATCGTTAGCTCCATTACCGATCAAGAGGTGGGCAGCATTATCAACCAGCTCTTTGTGGATGATGCCGCTGACTTCTTGGAGGAAGCCCCAGCCGGGGTTGTCAAGCGCGTCCTGCGTAACGCGTCCCCTGAAACGAGGGCCCTGATCAATCAATTTCTCCAGTATCCGCCCGAATCGGCCGGCAGCATCATGACTGCCGAGTTTGTCGATCTGAAAAAGCACATGACGGTGAGGGAAGCATTTGAGCGGATCAGGCGCACCGCCCTTAACAAGGAAACGGTTTACACCTGCTACGTGATTGACAGCAACAGGCATTTAGAGGGCGTTGTAACAGTTAAGCGGCTGTTTTTGGCCGATGATTCTGAGGTAATTGGAGACATTATGGAGACAAAGATTGTCTATGCCCACACCTTGGACGACCAGGAAGAGGTGGCCCGTCTCTTTGCCCATTACGATCTGCTCTCCCTGCCCGTAGTGGACCACGAAAACCGCTTGGTAGGTATTGTAACAGTAGACGACATTGTTGAGGTTATTCACCAGGAGGCCACAGAGGACTTCCAGATCATGGCCGCTACCGCCCCCAGTGAAGAACCCTATATGAAAACGAGCGTTTTTACATTGGCCAAAAACCGGATTCTCTGGCTGACCATCCTGATGCTCTCAGCCACGATTTCCGGTGCAGTGCTGCAGCGCTATGAANNGGCGTTTATCGCCCTACCCCTTTTGGTCACGTTCATTCCCATGCTAACCGACACGGGTGGTAATGCAGGCTCTCAAAGTTCTACGCTGGTCATTCGCGGTATGGCCTTGAGTGAAATTACACCTGCCGATTTCGGTAAGGTGATGCGTAAAGAATTGGGCGTAGGCGCCATTACCGGTGTCGTTTTGGCGACAGTCAATTTCGTGCGCCTGACCATAATGTATCCAGGCGAGCCCTTAATGTCCCTTGTGNTCTGTACAGCCCTCTTTATTACAGTGATCTTGGCGAAGACTACAGGAGGTGTCCTGCCCCTAATCGCCAAGAGTCTTAAGCTGGATCCTGCGATTATGGCTGGACCGGTCATTACCACTATTGTGGACGGCCTTTCGCTGATCATTTATTTCAAGATTGTGGAAGTAGTTCTCCTGCGTTAGATCGAGGAAGGGCGGGCTTAGACCTGCCCTTTGTTCTTTTCAGAAGCTAGACAGGAAAACAGGTGCGAAAACGGGAAGTAGTTAAGGTACATAAAACTCAGATCAGGAAGGGGAGCACTATGCGTCAAATCGTGNACACAGATGGTGCGCCTGCCGCGGTAGGTCCCTACAGCCAGGCAGTTAAGGCCGGTAATCTACTCTTTATCTCAGGACAGCTGGGCGTAGACATGAACACCGGCGAGATTGCATATCATTCCTTCGAAAACCAAGTCACACAGGTCTTGAAAAACCTGGATAGTATCGCTCGGGCAGGGGGCAGCAGCCTTAGCCAAGCGGTGAAGGTAACAGTTTACTTAACGGACATGGCTGATTTTGAGGCCATGAATAGGATCTACGCGGAGTTCTTCCCCACAGATCCCCCGGCGCGGGTTTGTGTGGCAGTGAGTGGACTGCCCAAGGGTGTGGCAGTGGAAATGGATGCTATCTGTATATGTGACTAGAAGGTAGGCGAGATCAGAAAATGTCTAAAATGAAAGTGGCGGTCATTTACGGCGGTCGTTCTGGGGAACATGAGGTTTCTTTGGTGTCNGCCCGTTATGTTGTGGAAGCGCTGAATAAGGAGAAATACGAGGTCATACCCATCAAGATCAACAAGGATGGGAGTTGGGACGGTCCTATACAGATTTACCCCGATCCAACCCGAAANTCCGGTCTGGATGTGGTATTCCCGGTACTCCACGGCCCCTACGGCGAGGACGGCACTATTCAGGGTCTCTTGGATATGGCTGGACTTCCCTATGTGGGGGCGGGGGTAGCTGCCTCGGCTGCCGCCTTGGATAAGGCGCTCATGCGCAGCCTCTTTAAAGAGGCTGGGTTACCCCTTCTGCCATGGGAGGTAGTCTACCGNTATGAGTGGGAGCGGGACACCCAAGCGGTAGTAGAGCGCTTAGAGGCTAGTTTGACCTATCCCCTCTTTGTGAAACCGGCCAATTTGGGCTCCAGTGTTGGGATAAGCAAGGTGAAAGAACGTTCAGAGCTTGCGCAGGCTATGGAAATTGCTTTGGAGTATGACCGCAAAGCGGTTGTGGAGCAGGGCGCGGTTGGGGTCAGGGAAATTGAATGCGGCGTATTGGGCTATAACGATCTTCAGGCGTCTGTGCCGGGGGAAGTTGTACCCGCCCACGAGTTTTACGATTACGAAGCGAAATACCACAGCGAAGACTCGCGTCTGATTATCCCGGCACCCATTGGACCTGAACTTACTGAACGTATCCAGGAGTTGGCGATGCGTGCCTTCCGGGCAGTGGACTGTTCCGGCATGGGCAGGGTAGATTTCTTCCTGACTCAACAAAATGAGATTCTCGTCAATGAAATAAACACAACGCCTGGCTTTACCCCCATCAGTATGTATCCCAAACTGTGGGAGAGCTCAGGTCTCCCCTATTCCGAGCTTCTCGATCGCCTCATCGAATTAGCNCTAAAACGGCATAAAGAACGGCAGAACCTGCGCATTAGTCCATTTTAAGGCGGTGAGCGCTCTTACATGATCACCATTTCGGATCTTTGGAAATACCATGGGGATCAGCTGATCTTTCAGGAGGTATCGGCTGTTATTGCCCAGGCTGACCGTATCGGCCTGGTTGGGGCCAACGGTGTGGGCAAGACCACTCTGCTTGAGACGCTGGCAGGGGAGTATGCTCCCGATCGAGGAGATATTTCCGTTCGCGGCGGCGTCACAATGGGCTATTTGACACAGACAGAGCTTGATCCCCACATTACATTACACGAATTCCTTGTCCAGCCCTTTCGGGAGCAAATTGACTTAGAGAGGGAGATGGAGGAGCTTGGGGTAGAGATGTCCAGCCTCAGCCCCGGTCCAGAACTGGACAAGGTGATGAACAGATACGGCCGGGTACAGGCCCAGTTTGAGCATTTAGGGGGTTATCAGTATCGGGTGCAGATCAATTCCGTACTGAGCGGACTCGGTTTCAGTGAAGCCGATCTTACTAGACAGCTTGGCACCTTCAGCGGAGGCGAACAGATGCGCATCGGGCTGGCCAGGCTCCTTCTGGATCGGCCATCCCTGTTAATCCTTGATGAGCCCACAAACCACCTCGATCTAGAGGCGGTGGAGTGGCTGGAAGGCTTTCTTGCCAATTATCCCCACGCATTTATAATCGTTTCTCATGATCGTTTTTTCTTGGACAAGGTGGCCAACCGCATCTGGGAACTGGAAGGGCATCGTTTGTTTCAATATCGGGGTAATTATTCCCAATACCTGCCCCAGCGGGAGCTGCGCCGGGCCCAGATCGAGGCCGAACTGGAGCGTCAGGCAGAGCAGAGGGCCAAGATGGAAGGGTTCATCCGCAAATTCGGGGCCGGGACCAGGGCACGCCAGGCGAAAAGTTTAGAGAAGAAACTAAGCCGCCTGCCAGATTTGGACAGGCCCGCGGAAGAGAAGGACTTTGCCTTCCGTTTCGAGCCCAGGCGCCAGTCGGGCCGGGATGTCCTCTTTTTGGACAAGGTGTGTAAGGACTTTAACGGGCAAGCGGTGTTAAAAAACATCAGTGCCCAGGTGAAGCGGGGTGACCGCATCGCCTTGATGGGGCCTAACGGCAGCGGTAAGAGTACCTTGCTTAAGATCCTCTGGGGTGAGCTCAATTCAGAGGGGGAAATCCGCTGGGGAACAGGGGTAGAGCCGGCCTACTTCTCCCAGCACATCANCTTTTCACCCCATAATAATGTGTTAGAGGAATTATACGAAGAGCACCGATTGGATTTGGGCATTCTCCGTTCTGTTCTCGCCCGTTTCTTATTCCGAGATGAGGAAGTCTTCAAGCCCACCTCTGCCCTGAGCGGCGGAGAGCGGAACCGTTTAGCCCTGGCTAAGCTCCTTCTCCATAGGCCCAACCTCCTTTTGTTGGACGAGCCAACCAACCATTTGGACATTTTCGGCCGGGAGGCACTGGAAGGTGCCTTGTCCGAATTCAGCGGCACGATTATCTTTGCTTCCCACGACCGCTATCTTATAGACAAACTGGCCACAAAGATCTGGTATATGGAAAACGGCTCGCTGCGGGAGTATGTGGGCAACTTTACCCGCTTTGAGGAAAGGCGGCGGCAGGAGCGGGCTGCTGCAGCGGAGCGGGAGGAGAAAAGGGTTAAGGCCAGAGTTGGTAAGCCGAGAAGGACAAAACCATCGTCTGCCCGCCTGGCCGCTAAGCGCCAGGAGATGGAAGCGGAAATTGAGTTGTTGGAAAAAGAAGTGGCCGAGCTGGAGGAGCTGATGGCATCACCTGAGCTCTACGAACAGGAAGAAGAGAGCGCGGCTGTTGTGCGCAGATACCATGAGCTCAGCTCTGAGCTGGAGAGCAAGTATGAAGAATGGGCAGAACTGATTGAGGAAAAAGAGGAAGGATGGGAGTAGTGTCCCAAACAACTAAAGGAATTCTACTGCGGGGAATGGAAGGCTTGCCCATCCAGATACCCCAGGAAATTCTAGACTATCAAGCGGTTTTGGGGCCCAAGGCTGCGCTCCTTTGGATCAATTTAGTGGCCATGGCCCAATTGCGGGAGCCCCTAAAGCTCAACATTCTGGCTGAGCAGATGGGCCTNCCCGAACAGGAAGTGAGCCAGCTCTTGGCCCTCTTGGCCGACCGCGGCTGGATCAACGACGAGGGTATTGAAATCAAACTGACCATCCCTGTGGTGGAGGAAGCCGCTGCCGCAGCGGAGGAAAGTATTTTAGATGAAGAGCAGGCATCCTTTGAATGGCTGGTGAATTATTGGACAACCAGGGTGGCGGCACCTACACCGGAGGAAATGCGCAAGCTGCTCTATTGGATGGAGACCAAGGGCCTATCCCACGAAGTGATNGCGGTGGCCATTGAAGAAATGCGTGTTTCGGCCAAGTCGCCCGGATTTGCCTATTTAGAAGGCATTCTGCGCAATTGGCATGCCTTAGGCATCCGCTCCTATAACGATTTGTTAGAGAACCCCCATTTAACCAAGGTGCTGCAGCCCATAGCGGCCAAAAAGGAACTGAGCCGGGCCGAGGAGCGCTGGAAGGAGGTATTCCCCGATGAGTTTGATTGAGACTGCCCCAAGCCTTAACCTACCCATGGATTTGTATGCGGAGCGCCGGGTTTTGGGCATTCTAATTAAATACCCGGACCAAATCGATCAGGTGGCCGGCAGGCTGAAACCGGGCCATTTTGTTGATTTCTCCCACCGGCGTATTTTCGAAATTATCCTTGATATTTACCACCGACAGGGTAAGATCTCCTACACCCAGATTTACAACCGTCTGCGGGCTGATAATATTACCGATGACCCGGCGGAACTGTTAATCCCCCTGACCGAATCCTTTGTGGCCTTAAGCGAGCTGGGTCCCAGCGTCCAAAGCCTCATTTTCAAAGAAGGCATGCGCCGCCTGCTCAAGGCCGCAGAAGAGATTAAGGCACTGGCCCTGGATGAAAAGAACGAAGATCTACTTCAGGTGCAGGCTAAGGCCCAGGAACTGATCTTTTCCGCGGGCCGGGCGAACGGTGCGGAAGAGGATACAAAGGATCTGCTGGAAGTACTGAATAAGTGTTATCTCAACCTGTTAAGAAGGCGGGAAGGCTTAGAGGATGCCTACGGCCTTTCGGTGCGCTATCCTTCCATTGATGGGATGACTACCGGATTCAAACGGGGAGACCTGATCATTTTAGCTGCTAGGCCCAGTATGGGTAAGACTGCCTTGGCTTTAAATATGGCGGTTAATGTGGCGAAAAGGGATATTCCAGTCCTAATTTTCAGCTTAGAGATGGACGATGAACAGATCGGGGACCGGATTGTGTTGAGCGAGCTCTTTGGCCGTAAACAGGAAACGGAAGAGGCCGTCTCTTCGTACGAGTACCAAACCAAGCTCAGCGATGACCAGTTCCTCATTACCCAAAAGGTGTTTAACGAACTGTACCACCTTCCCGTCATTATATCGGACCGACGGGGCCTAACTGCCAATGACATTAAGGCGAGTGCCCGGAGGATTAAGACCGAGAAACCGGATTTGGGTTTGATCATAATTGACTACTTACAGCTGATTAAGCCGCCCGATAACCCCAACCGCAGCTGGACCTTGATTGTGGGTGAGATCGTGCGGGAACTGAGGGACCTGGCAGGCGAACTTGATGTACCCATAATTCTCCTTTCCCAGTTGAACCGGGGTGTGGAAAGCAGGGAGAACAAACGGCCCATGCTGTCTGACCTGCGTGACTCTGGTAACATTGAGGAGTTTGCGGACGTTGTGTTGTTTTTATACCGGGACGATTATTACCACCCGGACCTAGCCCGGGAACANGGGACAGAGGGCTTGGTGGAATTGATCTTTGCCAAGCAGCGGAAAGGCCCAACCGGTACTGTGCAGCTGCGCTTTATTAAGGAATACACTAGGTTTATCGAGGAATACCCCAACGGTAAGTGACGGAGGTGGCTCCATGCCCTTGTTTAACGATTTAGAGCGGGTCAAGCTGCGTTTTATTCAAACCTGCGAGGAGTTAGTGGCCCAGGGGCGCTTGGACGAGTCGGAATTTCAAGAGATCCTCCAGCTCCTCGATGCCATGGACGGCTACGATGATCAGCAGTTGAGAAAAGAACTGAGCCGGATCAGCAAAGGCCTCAGTGACCTTTTAGAATAGGATGAAAGACTATGAGTGACATGTTAAAACCCGCCTTTGTGCATAGACTCATAAAAGAGAAGGGTTTTAATATCAAAAAGAGCCTGGGTCAGAATTTCCTCATTGACGGAAACATTGCCAGGCGGATTGTGGCAGGGGCAGAGTTGAGCCGGGATGACTGGGTCCTGGAGATCGGCCCGGGTCTCGGTGCCCTGACCGATCTCATGTCGAAAGAAGCGGGGCGCGTTGTGGCCATGGAGATCGACCGGGACCTAATAAAGATCCTAACCGAGTACCACGCCGGTGAGGCGGTAATTGTGCAGGGCGATGCCCTGGCTCTGGACTGGAGAGAAGTGCTGGAGGAAGCGGGCTGGCAAGGCCAGCGCCTCAAGCTAGTTGCCAATCTGCCCTATTATTTAACCAGTCCCCTGATCATGAAGGCGTTGGAAAGCGATCTGCCCATCGAGGTTGTGGTGGTTATGGTGCAGCGGGAAGTGGCTAGGCGCATTTTAGCCCAGCCAGGCACGGCGGATTATGGAGTGCTTTCCCTGGCAGTGCAGTATTATACAGAAGGGGAACTTCTGCTCAATGTTCCGCCCACCGTGTTTATTCCGCCCCCGGCCGTCGATTCGGCAGTTGTAAAACTCAAGCGGATTCCACGCCAGATCAGTGCCCCCCGGGAGCAGCTGTTTGCAGTGATCAGAGCAGCCTTTCAGCAGCGGCGTAAAACGCTCCGCAAAGTTCTCCGCCCTCTACTGGATGAATGGGGGTTGGACAGGGAGGACTTAGAACGGGCCTTTAGCGCGGCCGGTATAGACCCCCAGATCAGGGGTGAGCGGCTTTCCCTTGACCATTTTGCTGCCTTGACGGAAGAACTGATAAGGGAGGTGTAAATGGATGGAATTTATCAGCCCCACTAAAGGCAGACTAACCTTTGAGGAAGTGTTCCGGGAAATAGTTGAGTACGCTTCCCTCTACCCAGATGACAAATACCGTCTGATAATCGGTACCGATTCCCAGCTGCGGGACTCAACCTGTTTTGTCACCGCCCTGATTGTGCACCGGGAGGGCAAAGGGGGCCGATACTTTTACACGCGCCGCCGGGATGAATATGCCCGTTCTTTGCGACAGAGGATTTTCTACGAAGCCTCCCTCAGTTTGAACATCGCCACCTTGTTCACAGAAAGACTTGCTGAGGTAGGTGCGGATTTTAATCTGGAAATACACCTGGACGTGGGCACCAACGGCGCCACCAAGTCGCTTGTTAAGGAAGTGGTTGGCATGGTGAATGGCTCAGGTTATCCGTGCAAGATCAAGCCCGATGCCTTCGGCGCTGCCACCGTAGCGGATCGATATACAAAATAAAAGGCTTGACAGCTTGTATTAGGATTGGTAAAATAATTTNTTTGACAACCATCTCCATCTGTGTTACAATATTTGCGACAANACAGTACGGGGGAAGGTGGCGGAGATGGCCGAAAAGCCGAACACGATCCAGCAGATCCGGCTGGATTTAGAGTCCCATGTGGGTAAACGGGTGAAACTCAGGGCAAACCGTGGGCGCCGTAAGATCGTGGAGGCAGAAGGCATAATCGAAGGCACCTATCCGAAGCTCTTTGTTGTCAAGCTTGACAAATCTTATTCCATCAGACGCCTCTCCTATACTTACGCAGATGTGTTAACTAAGACAGTTGAACTTACAGTAGATGAATGCGGCGAGGAAGCAGCCAACTTATAAACAGACAGGGACGTTAGAACCTGCACCGAGAGGTGCTTTTTTTTTACCCTTTTTCATAAGAATGAGGGGGGTGGTGTGGATGCGATTGTGGAAAGGCCCACGACTTGGTTCCCGTACNCTAAAACTAAAGGACAGGGGCTCGGATGTGAAAGAGCTGCACGAACTGCTCCGCTCCCAAGGGTATGACATGGGTGGGGAAGAGGATTACGGATACCTGACCAAGGATGCGGTGCGGCAGTTTCAGAGGGAACATGGCTTACCTGCNGACGGGATTGCGGGGCCCCGTTTTTTTGCCCTCTTTTTGGCGGACGATCTGCCCATTCGCCGGCGGATCCATGTGGTTCAGCCCGGCGAGACGCTGGAGGAAATTGCCGCGCAGTACAAGGTAAGACCCGAGGCTTTAGGGCGGGGCAGAGTACCTTCCCAAATCTACCCTGGCCAGCGCCTTTTGTTTTTTGACCGGGAAATATGGGCTATTGCCACCAAGTCCCTACCTGAGGATTTCAACTCTGTCCAGCTCACTGGTTTGGTCCTGCCCTTTGACTCTGAAAACGGAAGACACCTTCCCCATGTAGTCCAACCTATAGTGGACGGTAACGGCCAAGAGAAGCTCCATTCCCTTCTCCATACCAAAAGGGCTGTTAAAGCCTCCGTGCAAAAACTGGCTGAGCTCCCCCAGGGAGCTAGGGGTTTGTATCTGCCCTGGCGGGAAGTGGGTACGGTAGACGGAGCACGTTATGTTACCCTACTGAAAAGGCTGAGGCAAAAGCTTCCTCCAGGNGTTATGCTCTGGGTGCATTTAGGTCCGGGCGTACCCAGCTGGAGGCTCTGGGGAGGCGTTGACTACGAAGCGGTGGGGAGGCTNGCCGACCGTGTTGTACTCTCCCTGCCGCCTCCAACCGAACCGGGACCGATTATCCGCAAAGAAGAGCTGGAAAAGGCGTTAACGGAACTGCGGCGGTGTGTTCCCCTCTGGAAGACGCTGGTGGTCCTGCCCGTCTATGCCCTCCAGTGGGAATGGGACGGGGAGGAGCAGAAGTGCTCCAAACTGCCCTATGCCACTGCCCGTTCCAGGGCTTTCCGCCACGGAGCCCGTTTGGGCCAAACGGAGGATAAGGTTCCCTTTTACCACTACCAGAGCCGGGGCAGACAGTTTCAAATCTGGCTGCCCCAGTACGGGGTTCTCGGTGAGGTTTTGGCCATGATCAACCGCCGCAACTTAGCGGGTGTGATTCTGGATCGCTTAGGCATGGAAGACCCCCGCCTNTGGGATGTGTTAGTCTCTTATTTTCGCCCCGCCCGCCTTTGATTTTTCCCTAAATAGACATGTTTCGCCGGAGGCACTCATAGATATTAAGGAAAGTTGAGGTAATTTGAGTTAAAAGGGGGAGAGAAATGAGCCTAAGTGTAAGGGAAGACCGTCTTGTCGCGGTAAATCGAATTGGGGAAAATACGCTGCAGTCCGTCCTGCAGGGAACGGTGGAACTGCCCGGCGATGCACCTCCGGTGGAGAGGGTAGTCTGGGTAAAGGCAGTCCCCCGGCTGGAGTCTACGGCGACGGACCAGGATCGGGTTTACATCCAAGGTGTCATCGACTTGAGCCTCGTGTATGCGCCTGAAACATTGGAGGGCGACGTGGCTGGACTAAGGCGGGTGGAATGGCCTGGGGCCCTCCCCTTTGACCATTATGTGGATGTAATCGGGGCGGAGCCGGACATGGCAGCAGAAGCAGCGGCGGTAGTTCTGGTCTGCGAATGGGATCTACGCGCAGGGCAGTACTCGCTTGATGTGGAGCTGATTCTAGCCACCACCGCCCGGGTTTTTCAAAAGCAGGAGTACACCATAATCAGTGATGTAAACGCAGCCCACCCAGTACGGCTGACTGCCGACGGTTTCGTGCTGAGGCCCATCAGTCCGAGTTTGAGTTTTGGTGTGAATAAGGATGTTTCTGCTATTTTAGAGCTGCCAGAGGATGCGCCGTCCATAAAGACCATCCTCGATCTAACGGCCAAGCTGAACTTGACCGAAAACCAAGTAGCAGAGGGAGCTGTCAGCCAGCAGGGCCGGGCCGATCTGGAGCTGCTCTACGAAGGGGAAGACTTCACCGTTAACAGGCAGACGTGGGTGGGGATCCTGCCCTTTGAGATCAATTTGGAAAAGGGAACGATCAAGCCCGAGATGGTATTGAAACCAAAACTTTCGCCCGAGATCGAGGGTTATGCGGTGAACGACGGGAGAGGTCTGAGGGCAGAACTAACCGTTAGTGGACGATTGGAACTGGAAGTACCAACAGCCGTTCAAGTTCTGACTGACATTACAGCCACAGGCGGGGATGTGGAGATTCGCCGGGAACTGATCGGTTTGGAGAGCTTCGTGAGTGAGAAGGAGCACCAGGGATTGGTGCGGGGTCTCTTGGAAATNGACCACCAGTACCCGCCCATCAGGGAACTGCTCCTCTGCCGCGGTACCGCCCATTGGACCGATTACGAAGTGGATGCCGATAGGCTCGATTTGGAAGGTGTTATCGATCTGGAACTGTTGTATTTAGCCCATTCGGAAGAGGATATTAAGCCCCTCTACCGGGCAGTGTTTCCCGAGGCCCTTTCCTTCCAGCAGACAATCGTTGTCCCGGGCCTGGAACCGGGCATGCAGCCCAGAATCAAGCTATCCGTTGGCCAGATTCAGCCTGATTTGATCAACCGGGAGACGGTGGAAGTGGCCCTCATGCTTCAGGCGAACGTCACCGTCACCGAGTACTTGGAGTTGGAAGTGGCAGTTGAGGCTGTGCAGGTGGAGCCTGAGGAAGAGAACCCGCCTACCTTGACCTATGTCTTTGTTCAGCCCGGTGATACCATCTGGAAACTGGCTCGGCGCTACCATACTACAGAAGAAAAGATATTGGTTTATAACCCAAAACTGCAGGATGATCCCCTGCTGCTCAGGCCCGGTGAGAGGCTGTTTATCCCCCGCGCCTAGATGATGGACCCTCCGGGGTCCATTCTTTATTTTGGGTATAATAAGGGAAAAAGACAGCGGGGGACATCTATGCTAGCTCTGCTCCTTGCGGCCCTTTCCGGCCTGCTTATGGCCCTGCAGGGGTCGCTCAACTCTGCCCTTTCCAAGACAATCGGCCTGTTGGAGGCCACCTTTGTGGTCCAAGTTGTGGGTTCCCTAACGGGAGTACTTCTTCTCCTGTCCGGCCTTGGCCAAGGCAACTGGCAGAAATTCCGGGAAGCACCCTGGTATACTTACCTAGGGGGTATTATCGGCGTTGCCATAGTCTATTTAGTAGTGGCCTCCATTTCTAAAGTGGGGGTTGCCCCAGCCACAACCGCAATTATTGTTGGCCAGGTGACTACTGCGGCAGTGGTGGATTTTTTCGGTTGGTTTGGTTTGGAGCCGGTACCCTTCAACCTCTGGAAGGGGGTGGGGCTCCTACTTTTGGCAGGCGGTGCCTGGCTCCTTTTGTCCCGTTAAAAGCAGAAGGAATTCTCTGTTCAGTGCGGAAATAAGGAAGGACAGGGGGAGGAAAATGGGGCAAATCAGCTTACAGGCGCACGCTAAGATCAATTTGACACTGGATGTGGTTGGCCGCAGAGATGATGGTTATCATCTGCTGAAAAGCGTGATGCAATCCCTTTCCCTCGCTGATATAATTACCATTGATCTACTCCCCCGCAAGGGGATCATTTCCATNTCCGCCGATACCCCCGATCTGCCTACAGATGAGCGAAACATCTGTTGGCGGGCTGCTTCTGCTTTCTTAAATGAAATGGGCAGTAGAATGGGTGTTTTTATAGGAATAGAAAAACGTATTCCCATGGCGGCGGGTTTGGGCGGCGGCAGCAGTGATGCGGCCGCGGTGCTTATTGGCTTAAACGAGTTATTCGCCCGGCCTTTTGATCTAGCCCAATTACAGGCGTTAGGTTTGAGTGTGGGTGCGGATGTTCCCTTTTGCTTGCAGGGGGGCACTGCCCTCGTGGAAGGCATTGGCGAAAAAGTGACAGCGGTTGGGAACTTTTCGGAGGCAGTTTTTGTCTTGGTCAAGCCCAAGGCGTCTGTGTCCACTGCCCAAGTCTACGGGANATTTGATCGTAAGAACTTCGGTAGTACCTATACGCAGGAGTTTCTCAGGCAGCTGGAGGCCAATGCAGCGTTAGACGAGCTCAGTAGGGCTTGCGGAAATGTGTTAGAAACGGTAACCTTATCTTTGGTGCCTGAAGTTCAGCTCTGGAAAGAGCGCCTGTTGGAAACGGGTGCCCTTACCGCGGTCATGTCCGGCAGCGGGCCGACCGTGTTCGGCATATTTGCTCAGGAAGAAAAGGCCAATCAATTCTGCTTGCGCTGGCAGGACGAAGGGGAAGTGTATGTCGCCCGGCCGGTGCCTTGTGGTGTGTTAGGCAGATGAATGGAGGAGACCAATGTCCAAAGTGGATGCGGTAATATTGGCGGGAGCCCCCAACAGAGGTGAGCTGCAAGAGGTGAGCCAGGAGGAATGGGAAGCACTCATCCCCATACACGGCAAACCCATGCTGTACTACGTCTTGGAGGCGCTGCAGAAATCCGAGCGTATAGAAAACCTGATTGTTGTGGGACCTCTGGTTTTGCAGGGATATTTACCTCCCAACGTCCGGCTCATTGAAGCAGGCTCCAGCCTAGCCGAAAACGTCCTTTTGGGCGTAAATGCGGTGGATAGAAATGGGAAAGTCTGTCTGGTAACTGCGGACATTCCCCTGATCCGGCCTGAAGTGATCGATGACTTTTTGGATCGCTGCTCCGAGCTGGAGGGTGATATATTCTACCCCATCGTTTCCAAAGAAGCCAGCGAGCAGGCTTATCCAGAAACGGTCCGTACCTATTTCACCTTGAAGGAAGGGACCTTTACAGGGGGCAATATGCTCTTGGCTGAAGTGGAGACCATCCTCAATTCCAAATGGATCTTGGACGATTTGGTCTTTCAGCGTAAGAAACCGTGGAAAATCGTGCGCCACTTAGGTTTCTATTTTATCCTTAAGTTCCTTTTCAAGCGGCTCAGTTTGGGACAGATCGAACAGCGGGCCAGCGAGCTCTTTGGTTATAAGGGTGTTTTGATTATCAGCCCCTATCCGGAGCTGAGCACCGATGTGGATAAGCCCAGCGATTTAACCCTGGCGGAGCAGCTTTTAACGGTTGTCCAGAACAAGGAGGCCTAGTATGAGGCGAGCACAAAGAATTGCAGCCATCACCGGCATGTTGGTGGAGAAGCCCCATCATGTATTTGATGTGGGCGATTTTGCCGAGCTTTTCGGGGTTGCCCGCTCAACCCTTTCCGAGGATCTCTCCATTATCCGATCCACCTTTGAAGATTTGGGGATGGGGAAAGTAGAGACAATAGCAGGTGCGGTAGGCGGTGTGCGCTATCTGCCCGATCTAAGCAGCGAGCAGATTCTCGCGCAAATCGAGGGGATCTGTGAACGTCTGCGGGAACCGGATCGCATCCTGCCCGGCGGTTTTGTCTACACTGATGACCTCATCTTGTCCCCCCAGCTTCTGCGGATTGTAGGCCACATCTTTTCCACCAAGTTCAGTCAATACGAGCCCCAATACGTTGCCACAGTCGAAACGGCGGGTATACCGGTAGCTTTAAGCACAGCCCGCTCTTTAAATGTGCCCCTGGTGGTGGTGCGCCGCCAGAGCAAACCTACTGAAGGGCCTGTGTTGACAATGAATTTCGTGTCGGGCAGCGCCAATCAGGTGGAGACAATGTCCCTTTCCCGGCGTGCCCTACCCACGGGCAGCAGGGTGCTCTTAATTGATGACTTTATGAAGGCGGGCGGCACTTTAAGGGGCTTGATCAACCTGATGGATGAGTTTGAATGTACAGTGGTTGGGACAGGTGTTTTGATTGAAACGGGCTGGCCCGAGAAGAAGCTGATCGATGATTATTTATCCCTGATCTATCTGCAGGAGGTCAACGTGGAAGAAGAAAAAGTGATAGTAAGGCCCGCAGATTGGATCACGGCTTAGGTGGTGTAATGATTGGGTAAGACAGCAGCAGTTATTCTAGCAGCAGGCGAAGGTTCGCGCATGTTATCAAAAAAGNCAAAGGTCCTGCACCGTTTGGCCGGTTTAGAATTGGTCAACCATGTGGTGCGCAGCGTACGGGAGGCTGCCTTTGATCGCACGATAGTCGTGATCGGCTATCAGGGTGATAAAGTGCGCCAGGCGTTAAGCGGTGTTGAGCTGGTGGAGCAAAAGGAGCAGCGGGGTACTGGACACGCGGTANACCAGTGCCGTGAAGCCCTCAAAGGTTTTAGCGGCAATGTCTTGGTTACCTATGGAGATACGCCCCTCTTTCGCGGTGAGACCTTTGCTAATGCGCTGAAATACCATGAGGAGCAGGGAGCGGCAGCCACTATTGTTACTGCCATCTTTGATGATCCCACCGGTTATGGGCGTGTGATTAGGGACGGCGACCGTGTTTTGGGGGTAAAGGAACATAAGGATGCCAGTCCGGACGAACTGGCTGTTACGGAAATCAACACCGGGACATACTGTTTCCGCAGTGAACTGTTATTCGAATACCTGACCAAAATCACGCCCGATAACGCCCAGACCGAATACTATCTGCCCGATGTTCTGCCCCTTCTGCTCAAAGCGGGTCATAAAGTGGCAGGTTATGTGTTGGCTGATCCCAAAGAGAGCATGGGGATTAATGACCGCAGTCAACTGGCGGAGGCCGAGGCTGTGCTGCGGGATCGCCTCTGTCGTAAATGGATGGATCGGGGCGTAACGATCATTGATCCCGCCACAACCTGGATTGAGCACGACTGCACCATCGGCGAGGATACTGTTATTTACCCTAACACGTACATCCAGCAGGGTACTGAGATCGGCAGTGACTGCATTATAGGGCCGAACTGCCGCTTAAGTGGGGCCAAAATCGGTGATGGGGTAGTTATGGAAAACACTATTGTTGTGGGCAGGCATGTGGATGCAGGCAGCCACATAGCCCCCTTTACTTTTCTGACCAGTTAAAATTGGAGGCGGGAATTGAAATGAGACAGGGCAGTAAAAAACTAAAGGTATTCAGCGCCAACGCCAACCGGGAATTAGCGGAGCAGATCTGCAGCTGTTTAGGTTTGGAGCTGGGCAAAGCGGAAGTGACCAGGTTCAAGGATGGTGAGATCAGGGTCCGCATCGGAGAAACTGTGAGGGGTGTGGAAGTGTTCATTGTCCAGCCCTTGAACAACCCGTCTTCCGAAAATTTGATGGAACTTCTGATCATGATTGATGCAATGAAACGGGCTTCTGCCAAAGAGGTGTGTGCAGTGATTCCCTACTACGCCTACGCCCGACAGGATCGGAAGACCCAGCCTAGGGATGCAATCGCTGCTAAGCTCGTGGCAAATCTAATTACCGCGGCAGGTGCCGATCGGGTTGTCACACTGGATCTCCATGCAGGCCAGATTCAAGGCTTCTTCGATATTCCGGTAGACAATCTCCGGGCAATGCCAATCATTTACGATTACATACAGAAGAAAGAACTGGAAGATGTAATCGTTGTCTCGCCTGACGTGGGCGGGGTTGTCCGGGCCCGGGAGCTGGCCGATCGCCTCCACTGCGCCATTGCCATTGTAGACAAACGCAGACCCAGACCGAACGTTGCTGAGGTAATGAACATTATCGGGGATGTGGAAGGTAAGACGGCAGTGTTTATCGACGACATGATCGACACGGCCGGTACCATAGTCAATGCGGCTGAGGCCATTTTGGCGCGGGGTGCCAAGGAGGTCTATGCNTGCAGCAGCCATGCGGTCTTTTCCGACCCGGCAGTGGAACGACTAGCCAACAGCCCGCTGAAGGAGATAATCGTAACAGACAGCATTCACCTGCCCCCAGAGAAGAAGATACCCAATCTGACAGTCCTATCGGTTGCGCCCTTGTTTGCAGAAGCAATTCGGCGCATCTTCGAGGAACTGTCCGTAAGCTATCTGTTTGACTAAATGTGGTAAGAATGATATCATTAGACGGAATAAAAAGGAGGCTGTAATGGGTATGGCTAATTTAGAGCTAACTGTGGAAAAAAGAACTGAAACAGGTAAATCCTATGCGCGCAAACTCCGTGCCGCTGGCAAAATCCCCGCGGTAGTCTACGGTTCCGGTGAACCGGCAATAAATGTGGAAGTGTCCGTCCGTGAGGCTGAAAGGATCCTTTCAGCAGCGGGCAGCTTGGTTACGCTGGCCATTAACGGAGATTCTAAGCCGGTTATCGTCAAGGACATTCTCCGCGACCCGGTCCGGGGCGATCTGATGCATGTGGATTTCCACGCGGTAGACCTTAAGAAGGAACTGGAAATCAGTGTGCCCATCCGCTACGTTGGCGAAGAGAATCGGGCGAATGATGGCGGCATCGTGGCAACGCTCCTGTGGGAAGTCACCGTTTCCTGTCTGCCAACTCAGATTCCGGAGGCAATTGAGGTAGACGTGAGCGGACTCACCCTCGATGACACGCTCACCCTCGCCGATCTGGAACTTCCAGAAGGCGTTGAGGTTGTTGGTGAACCGGACGAAGCGGTTGTCAGGGTAACCCTGCCCGATCTGCCTGCGGCAGAAGAAGGCGATGAAGAAGAGGCTGAAGACGGCGCAGCAGAAGCCGAAGAGCCTGCAGCAGAGGAACCGTCCGAAGAATAAAGAAATTAGCGTCAGCAGGGGGCGCACAGTGCTGGAAGAAGTCACTGTGCGTTCTTTTGTGATCTCTATTTGGAGGGAAGACGGTGACGGTGAGAATAATCGTTGGCTTAGGCAATCCCGGTGCACGCTACGCCCAAACCCGGCACAATTTGGGCTTTTGGGTGATAGACGAGCTCAGCGACCGCTGGCAGATTCCCCTTACTCGGCACAAGTACCAAGCTAAGTACGGCGAAGGCCGGGTGGGCGCAGAACGGATCGTGCTTGTTAAACCCCAAACCTTCATGAACCGCAGCGGCGAGGCGGTCAGTTCCTTCGTCCGCTTCTATCAGCCGGATTTGGCTGATCTTTTGGTTATTTACGACGACCTGGATTTAGCCCCCGGCTTATTGCGCTTGAAAGGATCGGGCAGTGCCGGCGGGCATCGGGGTATGGAAAATATTATTCAACACTTGGACTCCAAAGAGTTTCCCCGTCTGCGCTTGGGGATAGGCGCAACCCCTGAATTTTTAACCGCTGCCGATTATGTATTGCAGAGGATTGATGCGGAAGAACTAATAATACTTAAAGAGGCAGCAAAAAGAGGGGCGGATGCGGTGGAAATGTGGCTGAAAGAAGGTCTGCTCACGGCCATGAACCAATTTAACCGGAGGCAGACCGGAGAAGCGTAACCGGTTGGGAAAGGGGATATCAATTGTCCTTACACAATCTGACCGATTTAGTGCGGCAGAGTAGAGAACTGGTGGCGGCACGGGAGACTATTGAAAAGGGCCGCAGCCATATTTTTACCGGGCTTTCCGGCGGGCAGCGTTCAATCTTTCTCAGCGCAATTTACAATCCAAACCGGGTGACCTTAGTGGTTACCCCCAGTTTAGACCAAGCGGAAAAACTGGCTGCAGATGCGGCTGTTCTGCTGCCCCACTGCAGTCCCCTCATCTGGGAAGGTAACGAGCTCATGCCCTATGAAGAGGCCTTGCCCGCTTTGGATCTGCGCACGGAACGGCTGCAGGTTCTGCAGCTGGGAAGAAGGCCCGGTACTATCATCTTTGCTCCGGTGATCGGCTTGCTGGAGGGATTGGCGGGGGCTGACCGCTTCTTAANTTCGCAATTTTCAGTAGATTTGTCCTCCCGCTTCGATCTGGATGAACTGGCGGAAAGGCTTGTTATGCTCGGCTATGAGCGGCTCCCGGCTGTGGAGGGTCCGGGGCAGTTCAGTATTCGAGGCGGTATTGTGGACATCAGTCCGGTTACAATGGACCAGCCGGTACGACTAGAGTTTTTTGGCGATGAAATTGACTCTCTTCGCCTGTTCAGCTACGAAACGCAGCGGTCCCTGGAGAACATCCAGGAGGTTGTAATTGGCCCCGCCCGGGAGACTTTATACGATGCTGCTGAGCTGGAACAGATTAAGGAAGCCATTTGGGAGGCTGCCCAAGTCCAAGGCGAACGCCTGCACAGGCTGATGCGGGTAGAAGAGGCGGATCATCTCCAGGCTCAGGTGGCCCGCCATCTGGAAGCCTTTGAAGAGCGGGGCTATTTCCCCGGTATGGAGCAGTACAAACCGTTCCTTGGCAAGCTAGCTACCTTGTTTGATTACCTGCCCGAGGATCTGCTTCTCATATTAGACGAGCCCCTGCGCCTGAAAGAGGCGGTTGATCATGCCTATTTGGAAATAAGTGAGACCATTGCCCAACTAGTAGAGAGGGGCAAGGTTTTACCTGCCTTAACGGGTCTTTATCGGGATTGGACAGAGCTGTGGCAGATTTTCCAGCGTTATAACCCCCTTTACCTTTCCGTGTTGGGTAAACGGGTGACAGGCATGGAGGGGGCGAGCAGTACCTCCTTGGGCCTGCGCATGCCTGAACACTTTGCCGGCAGTATTGAGCGCATGCTGAAACAGGTGAAAAAGTGGCGACGGGATCACTACCGTATCCTGCTTCTCGTTTCCACCCAGGAGCGGGGCGAGCGGTTGGTGGAGATCTTGCGGGAAGAGGAAGTACCTGCCCTTTACGTTGAGGAGCTTGGTAAAGAGCTTCAGATCGGCAACTGCGTGATCACCACGGGTGATCTCCAGACCGGATTTGAATTCCCCGCCTTTAAACTGGTTGTCCTAACTGAATTGGAGCTGTACGGTAGGGAGCGGGTGAGGGCCCGGCCCACCAAGGTGGAAGAGGGGCTGAAGATCGCCCCCAGCGAGCTCAAACCCGGTGATTACGTGGTCCATATCAACCACGGGATCGGTCAGTATATGGGCATTGAAGTCCTGCAGGTTGATGACCGCTCCAAAGACTACCTGCTCATTCGCTACGCAGGNAAAGACCGACTTTACGTACCAACGGACCAGATTCACCTTCTCCAGCGCTATGTTGGCCTAGATGAGGGTGCACCCCGCCTGTCCAAATTGGGCGGCAACGAGTGGGCCCGGGTCAAGCAGAAGGCCAAGGAATCGGTACATAAAATGGCGGAAGGCCTGCTTGAATTGTACGCTGAGCGCCAGGCCGTGCCCGGTTTTGCCTTTTCGGAAGATACCCCTTGGCAGCGGGACTTAGAGGCCACTTTTCCCTACCAGGAAACGCCTGACCAAATGGAAGCAATCGAGGCGGTTAAGGGGGATATGGAGAAACCAAGACCCATGGACCGTCTGCTCTGCGGCGATGTGGGTTACGGCAAGACGGAAGTGGCGGTACGGGCCGCTTTCAAAGCGGTTACCAACGACAAACAAGTAGCTGTGCTCGTACCTACCACCATTTTAGCCCAGCAGCACCACCGCACTTTCGTCGAGCGTTTTGAAGGTTTCCCCGTTAATGTGGGAGTGGTGAGCCGCTTCCAATCCCAGCGGGAGATTACCAAAACAATTAAGGGGCTTGCCTCAGGCGCAATCGACNTTGTGATCGGCACCCACAGGCTGCTCTCTTCGGACGTGAAGTTCAAGGATTTGGGCTTGGTAATTATCGACGAGGAGCAGCGGTTTGGTGTTGCCCAAAAAGAATGGTTGAAAAAGGTGGCACCGACCGTGGACGTGCTTACGTTATCGGCCACGCCCATCCCCCGGACGCTGCACATGGCTATGGTGGGTGTGCGTGATATGAGTGTGATAGCTACTCCGCCTGAGGATCGCTATCCGGTTCGGACCTATGTGGTGGAATACGATGAACAGCTCATCCGCCAGGCGATTATGCGGGAGTTGGCCCGTCAAGGACAGGTGTATTTCGTCCACAACCGGGTTCATTCCATTGATTATGTTTACAGCGAGCTGCAGAAACTGGTGCCCGAGGCCCGCATTGCTGTTGCCCATGGGCAGATGGATGAGGCCGTTTTAGAGCGGGTAATGCTCGATTTTTACAACGGTGAGTTTGATATCCTGCTCTGCACCACCATCATTGAAAGCGGGATGGATATTGCCAATGTAAACACCTTGATTGTGGACAACGCGGACTACTTCGGCCTAGCCCAGCTTTATCAGCTGCGGGGCCGGGTTGGGCGCACTAACCGGGTGGCATATGCCTACTTCACCCACCGTAAAGACAAGNTCTTAACGGAAGAAGCGGAAAAAAGGCTGTCCGCCATTAAGGAATTTACCGAACTGGGCTCCGGTATCCGCATCGCCATGCGCGATTTGGAGATCCGGGGAGCAGGGAACCTGTTAGGCCCAGAGCAGCATGGGTTTATTGCCTCGGTCGGCTTTGAGCTTTACACTAAGCTCTTAGAAGAATCCATCCGTGAGCTGAAAGGTGAAAAGGTTGTGGAACCGCCTGAACCTGTATTAGATCTACAGGTTAACGCCTACATCGACGATCGCTACGTGGGCGACCCGGCGCAGAAGGTGGAACTTTATCAGAAGATCATTAATGTGACTGATTTAGAGGCCTGCGCCGAGCTGGAGGATGAAATAACGGACCGCTTTGGCGATCCCCCCGATGCGGTATACAACCTGCTCCAGATCGGCCGGATAAGAGTGTTGTCCCGCCGGGCGGGCATTGCCAATATTATGGCCCGGGAGCGGCACTTTGAGATCAAGTTCCTGGAAGGTTTGGCCATTGACGCCGAGCAGTACGCAGAACTATACCAGCGTTATCGGGGCAAAATCTCTTACCGCCACGGGAAAGCGGGGAGGCTGCTTGTGGAGCGGAGGGCCCATGAAGAAGGTAAGAGCCTAGCCTTTCTAATCGACGTACTCGCCACTTTGCAGAATGAATAAAAGTGGAAGTGCAGGTCATACTAATCCCGAGCCAACTTAACAGGAGGGGTGCGACTTTGAAGGCAACGGGTATAGTAAGACGTATTGACGATTTGGGTCGCGTTGTCATTCCCAAAGAAATCCGGCGCACTTTGCGAATCCGCGAAGGCGATCCCTTAGAAATTTTTGTTGATCGGGACGGAGAAGTCATTCTCAAAAAGTATTCACCCATCGNTGAATTAGGCGATTTCGCCCAGGAATATTCTGACTCCCTCTATGAGACCACGAATCATATTGCAATCATTACTGATCGTGATGCAGTTGTCGCGGTATCGGGGGCACCCAAGAAACAGTGGATCGATCAAAATGTAGTTGCAGTGGTTGAAGAGGCGATGGAAACGCGGAAGACCATTATCACCCGGGCCGGGGAACACCCTGAAGGGGAGCAGTGGGACTTTGCCATGCAGGTGATTGCGCCCATCATTTCGGAGGGAGACCCCATAGGCACCGTAATCCTCGGCAGCAACGATCCCAATGTGACCCTGGGTGAATTGGAGACAAAGCTGTGCGAAACGGCGGCGGGCTTTTTGGCAAAACAGATGGAGCAGTAACAAGGGGCAAATATATAAAGAAAGTGCAGGGGACTCCTAGCGGTCATAACCCAATCCTTACCGGCGTAAGTTGGAATACGGAAGGGAAGAAGGTAAATGGCCAAGGAGTCTTTTTTGCGGGGAGCGGTAATTCTAGCGGCAGCCAGCGCAGTGAGCCGGGTGATTGGGCTTGCCTATATGGTTGTGCTCCCCCGGATCATTTATGCCGACGGTATGGGGTTATATCAACTGGTGAAGCCCATCCACTATTTCGCCGCGGTCTTGGCTATCGCCGGCATGCCGGTGGCCATGGCTAAGATGATTGCGGAGGAAGCGGCGAAAAAGTCCATGCAGAATGTGAACAAGATCTTCCGCTTGGGCTTCCTGCTTATAGCAAGCACAGGGGCCTTAACAGCCCNTGCCTTAATTTTGGGTGCGCCCCTCTTTGCCCGCCTTTTCGCCCAGGAAATGGGTGTGCAGAAGACCATTGCCATCCTGGGTTTCTCCTGTTTCCTCCTGGCTTTGGAAGCGGGGATGCGGGGCCTTTTTCAAGGTCTCCAGTTCATGCTCCCATCTGCTTTGGCCCAGGTTCTGTCCCAGACACTCCGGGTGGTATCCACCATAGGTTTCTGCCTCTGGTTAAGGCCCCAAGGGGTGGAACAGGCGGTAACGGGTATTGGCTGGGGGTTCGTGGTGGGCGAGGGTACCGGTTGGCTGGTTATGCTCGCCTTTTTTCTTGCCCACAGACGAAAGCTGCTGGCTGGATTTGCCAGCGAGGCAAAAAAAGAGGCACGCTTAAGGGCTGTGCCAATCCTGAAAAAGCTGCTCCAGTTATCTATTCCTGCCGTGGTTGTGACCGTACTTTGGCCAATTATGCAGTTGGCCGATAGTCTGCTCATACCCCTCCGTATGCAGGCGGCAGGGTTTTCCACTGAAGTAATCCGGGAAGGCTTGGGGCATATGGGGATGGCCCTGACTCTTGCCCATTTCCCCAATATAGTAACAGTAGCGCTAGCCACCAGCCTGGTACCGGCAATTTCTGAAGCCTGGGCCTTGAGAAGCAAGCGGTTGGTGAAATACAGGACAGAAGAGGCGGTGCGCATGGCCCTAATCTTCGGCATTCCAGCCTACGCCATCCTCTTTGTGATGGGTGGTCCCTTAGGTGAAGTGCTCTTTGGCTACGGGGAAATCGGGGCTCAGCTCAAGATTTTGGCTACAGGTACAATCACTTTGGGCCTAATCCAAGCCACTACGGCCGTGCTGCAAGGTTTGGGCTCCATGCTCATTCCGGTGCGCAATCTAGCCCTTGGTACCGCAGTCAAGTTCGCCCTCAACTACGNTTTAGTGGTAGACCCCCACTTAGGCATTCTGGGTGCAGCCTTAAGCACCGCCGCCGCTTGGGCGGTTGTGGCCTTGCTTAATGTGCTGGCGGTTAATGGGAGGGTGGGACGTATTGTTCCCCTGCGGCGGGGAGTGCTCTACCCGGCTGCAGCCGCAGCGGTCACGTCCTTTGGTATGTACTATCTTTGGGATACTCTAGCCTACTTTATTCCCAGCGGCCTGGCCACCTTGGGCAGTTTGGCAGCTGGCATAATCCTCTACTTCCTGCTCCTTGTGATGTGGGGCAGTTTGNCGGGGCGGGATCTGCACCTGATCCCCGTTTTCGGCAGGCGCATAGAGCGTTTTCTTCAAGACTGGGGTTTCCTGCGCAGTTGAAGCTTGGCCTTTTCCCAATAGCGGTCCATTTCTTCTAGGGTCATCCCCTCCAGCTTACCACCTTCTGCCGTGATCATCTCTTCCATCAGGCGAAAGCGCTCTACGAATTTGTCCGTGGCTTCCTGCAGGGTAAACTCTGGATCAACATTGACGAAACGGGCAAAATTAACCGCTGCAAACAGCAGATCGCCCAGTTCTTCCTGGAGTGCTTCTTGGTCTTGACGCCGATAAGCTTCACGCACTTCGTCCAGCTCTTCTTCCACTTTCATCAGGACAGGGGCGGGCTCGTCCCAGTCAAAGCCGACTTTTGCCGCTTTTTTCTGTACCTTCTCTGCCCGCATCAAGGCAGGAAACACTCTGGGCACTCCATCCAGTACCGAGGTTCGCTCTGCGGCCGCCTTTTCGGTGCGTTTGATAGCGTCCCAATTGCGGGCCACTTCCGCCGGGGTGTCAGCCTCCCCTTCGCCAAAAACGTGGGGGTGGCGTCTGATCAGCTTCTCGCTGAGGTTGGAAATAACATCATCGATTGTGAAGTGCTCCCCTTCTGCCCCGATTTGGGCGTGGAGCAGGACCTGCAGCAGCACATCCCCCAGCTCATCCATGATGGCCCGGGGGTTATTTTGATCGATTGCTTCAAAGAGTTCATACGTTTCTTCCAGCAGGTAGCGCTTGAGGCTGGTATGGGTCTGTTCCCGGTCCCAGGGACAACCGTCCGGGGCGCGGAGTTTAGCGATTATTTCAACTAGGCGCGACCAACTCATCTTACCACTCCTTATTCATGAAAGGGAAAAGCCCCCTGCACTGCAGGGGGCTTAAGACATACGAATTTACGGGGCAACTACTTCCCGCAGGGATTTGCCCGGTCTGAAGGCGGGAACCTTAGTGGCCGGAATCATGATTTCCTCTTTAGTTGCGGGGTTTACGCCTTTGCGAGCTTTGCGCTCCCTTACTTCAAAGGTGCCGAACCCTACAATGGTAACTTTCTCCTCGTTAGCAAGCGTTTCAGAAATGGTTGCAAACACAGCTTCTACTGCTTCACTAGCAGCCTTTTTGGTCATACCGGATTTCTCCGCAACACTGGCGATTAGTTCCGCTTTGTTCACAAAGTAGACCTCCTTTAAGGTAGAAATATACCCATTTATTCTAGGATTGATCGGGTTTTCCTGCTATAGTGGTAATATTTTCCCCATTAACTTGGGTTTTACACGCCTTTTTAGAGATTTTCTGTCAGAAGTTTGGTGAAACTAGTAAAAAAGGCGGGGGGATGAGCATGAGCAGACGTCAACAACAGGCTGTTGTACTGGGATTGGTGCTGGTTGTGGCAGCCACTGTCACCATTCTAATCAGCTGGTCCAGCAGCAATAAAAATATCGCTCGGGATTTGAAGCAGGAACCGGAGATCAGCGTTTACGTGAATGAAACGGGAGAGATCCTGCAGATGCCCCTGGAACGATACGTGGCAGCGGTGGTTGCGGGGGAAATGTTCCCGGACTGGCCGGTTGAGGCCTACGCAGCCCAGGCTATTTTCGTACGTAGCTTTACCATGGATTTTATCTCCACAGGTGGAGTGCAGGATAAGTACGGGGCGGATGTGTCAACTTCCATTGAAGAGACCCAGGCCTTCAACCCCGATGCGGTCACACCGGCCATTGAAGAAGGGGTAGCCAAAACACGAGGTCAGGTTATGACCTATGANAACCGCTTCGTGCGGGCTTGGTTCCATGCCTATTCAGGGGGCGTAACCGCCCAGGCGAAGGAAGGCCTCGATTACCAAGAGGCTGAGCCGCCCTTTACCAAAAGCGTCAAGCTGCCCGAAAACGAACACGTACCGGAAGATGTGAAGGCGTGGACCGCCCAATATAGTGCCGGTGAATTGAAAAACCTCTTGGCCCAGGCGGGCGTGAATGTGGGAGATATCCAGGCAATAACCATCACAGAGCGGGGTCCAACTGACCGGGTGACCAAGATCAAGGTTGTGGGAANAGGCGGTGAGCAGGAGATGAGCGGGCCCGAGTTTCGCTTGGCGGTTGATTCCACCAAGATGAAGTCCACGCTGGTGCGGGAATTTGAGTTTTCACCGGACAGCGGCCTGACGGTGAGCGGCACCGGGTATGGCCACGGAGTGGGCCTCAGCCAGTGGGATGCTTACAAAATGGCGGTGGATGGGAAAGACCCCACCGAAATAGTGACCACCTTCTTCGACGGCGTGAAGATCCGGAAGATTTACGACTAATTCTAAGTTTGACCCTCCCGGCATAGGATGATAGTAACATTGTGACGGGGGAGGTTCACACAGTGGACGAGAGGAGAATCAACGCCCTCAGGCACCAGCTAGTCTTAGCCGAAAGGGAAAGGCTCACAATCGACGGCGTACTCCATGTGGAAAGCTTCGATGAGAAGGAAATAGTGCTTGATACAGAACTCGGAGGCCTAGTAATTGAAGGGGAAGAGCTGCATATCAAAGAACTGAATTTGGAAAAGGGCAACCTCCTGGTGAGCGGTTACGTGCGCTCAGTGGAGTATTTGGGCGAGTCCTTGGCAAAGCGGGGCAAGGGNCTCTTGGCAAGGCTCTTCCGCTAGGGAGGGGGAGGTAACCCATGCAGCCNCTCAGCACTCAGCTCTACTCCTTTGGCATTGTAATGCTGGCGGGCGTTTCCCTGGGCGCTTTATTCGACCTGTTCCGTGTTGTCCGCGGTTTACTGCGACCGGGGCTTTTTGGCACGCCCCTTTTGGATCTGCTCTTTTGGGTTGTCTGTACGCCAGTAATTGTTATCTACCTACTGCTGGCCAACTGGGGTGAGCTGCGGGGTTATGTGGCCATTGCCCTTGTTTTGGGTTTCGCCTTTTATAAGCTCTTCTTGGGCGAAACGGTTCTGGCCCTTCTCCTTTGGCTTGTCCGGGGGATTAGGGGCGCGCTCAGTCTGATCATTTCCTTTTTCTTCTGGCTTTTGGCCGTCCCCGCCCGCCTGGTGGCTCGGCTGGGCTACCATCTTTCCCGGGCAAAACTGCCTGGTTGGCGCCTTAAACCGCGGCTGAGATGGAGAAAATGAAATGCAAGCAGGATTACGCCGCGCAAGGGGGAAACGAATACAGCGGGAGGTATTGCCAATGGCCCTGAGCGCAAAACAAAGAAGGTTGAGAGCGATCCTGCTGCTCCTCGTTATCCTTTGGGTCGGCTATCATTTTGCCAGAAGCATAACGGACAACCAGCGGCTGCGGCGGGAGATCGCAGATTTGGAAGCCCATCTCCGCGTCCTGCAGCTGCGGGGGGAAGAGTTGGAGAAGGAAATAGCCCTCTGGCGGACGCCCGAATACGTGGAACGGGTGGCCAGGGAGGAACTGGGCCTGGTAAAACCGGGTGAGGTGGTTTACCAGCTGTCCGCTCCCTTAGAAGGGGAAGTGGAACGGGATGTGGCCAAAAGAAGTGGGGAGTGAAACTCCCCTTTTTTGATCGCCAAAACGGTGTCCCGCTGGGCCTAAATTTGACTTAAACGTAATAAATGGTTCAATTTATTTACAGTCGGTTGTAGCGGAGGAGTAGTTATGGCAGTGAATTTAGCTAAGCATCAGGTAATCGAAGCGGGCAAACAGTTAGTGAAAGAGAATCTCATCGTTCGGACCTGGGGCAATGTGAGCTCTAGGTTAGATGATAACTCTTTCCTAATTACACCCAGCGGGAGGAACTACTTCACCCTCACACCTGCTGAAATCGTGGAAGTGAAGATTGCCGATCTAAGCCATAAAGGTGATGTCAAACCGTCCTCTGAAAAGCGGATTCATGCCGCAGTCTACCGGAATTTTCCCGAAATCAACTTTATCATTCACACCCACCAGGAGAACGCCTCAATTCTGGCAGCTTCAGGCCTCGAGGCGTTCCAGCTGCCTGAGCCAAGCTCCTTACTGGGCCGCCAAGTCCCCTGTGCCCCCTATGCACTGCCGGGGACTAGGACTCTGCAGAGAAACGTAATTATGACGCTCCTTGCCTCCCAGGGACAAGCGGTCTTGATGGAACGTCACGGAGCACTCTGTGTGGGTAGAAGTTACGAAGAAGCCTTTGCGGTCGCCGCCGAGCTGGAAGAGACTTGCGGCCGCTTTATTAATGAACGGTTTTCCTGGCAGGCGCAGGCAGAAAAGGGTCCGGCTTATCCCGAGAGCAGGCGTATTCAAGGGGGCTTTTCCCTGTTTGACCAGGGGGGAGGGGAAATCAAGGTTCTTACCGCCAACGGCGGGGACAGGCTGGGCTGGGAAGGGCAGATCTCTAGGGCTGTCTACTCCAGGCAGGCAGGCGTTAACTGGATTGTGTTTGATGCCAGCCCACCTTGTGTGGAATTCTCCCGCCTAAAGCGCCCCTTAAAGCCGCTTTTGGATGATTTTGCCCAGAGCAAGTTGCCGCTGCCCTGCAGCGCTCAGCTGCCGTTTTTGTAGAGGGGCTGGGAGTGATCTGCACCGGGCGGACCAGGGATGAGGCCCGGGCGGTATCCCTTGTGACCAGAAAGGCGTGTAAAGCCTATCTGGTAGCCGCCCAAGGGGGAAAGCCCAAGCCGATTAATCCGCTGGAAGCCCTGCTCATGCGCCTGGTTTACAAGAAAACCTATTCTCAGCTGGCGGAAAACAACAGCTAACGGGAGGGGTAGGCGTGGATGGCTATGTAATAGCCTACGATTTCGGGACAACTGGGGTGAAAACGTGCGTCTTCGCTATCGGCGATTCCATCAGGCCGGTAGCCAGTTCACTGGAGGGTTATGAGCTTTACATACTTCCCCAAGGAGGCGCGGAACAGGATCCGGACCAGTGGTGGCGGGCAATGTGTGTTAGCACCCAAAGGGTGCTGAAGGAGAGCGGTATTAAGCCCGAACATATCATGGTCATTTCCTTCTGTGCCCAGATGCAGGGCCTGGTGCTGGTAGATAGGGAAGGCCGGCCCGTACGCCGGGCCATGAGCTACATGGATTCCCGGGGCGAAGGGGAGCTGCGGGCAGTTATGGGCCATGGTCTGCAGGTAGCGGGCGTGAATGTGTTCAAACTGCTAAAATCGCTTCACATAACCAAAGCGGTGGCCGCCAGTGCCAAGGATCCGGTCTGGCGCTACAAATGGGTGGAAAGGCATGAACCTGAAAACTTCGCCCGTGTTTACAAATGGCTTGATGTGAAGGAATACTTGATTTTAAAGGCAACAGGAGAGTTTGTCATGACGGAGGACAGTGCCTACGCCACGCTCCTGTATGATACGAGGCCAGGCAAAAGGGGCTTCAGCCCAGAGATGTGCGCCATGCTGGGCGTGAACATGGAGCATCTGCCTGATGTTGTGCCCTGCACTGCCTTAGTTGGTACAGTGAGTTCCAGGGCAGCGGAGGAGCTTTCGCTCAAAGCGGGCACCCCAGTCTTTGGCGGCGGCGGAGATGCTTCCTTGATCGGGGTAGGTGCCGGGGCAGTGACTAAAGGCAGCACCCACGTTTACATGGGTACCTCCGGCTGGGTTTCTACCGTAGTAGACAAACAGTATTTAGACGTGAAAAACATGATCGCTTCCATCGTGGGAGCTGATCCCGAACACTTCAACTATTTCGCCGAACTGGAAACAGCAGGTAAATGCCTGGAATGGGTAAAGGATCATCTCGCCCTAGATGAGATCAACATTTACCTGGAGAAAAAGAGCATTGTTGATTCGAAAGAGGCAGTGTACAAAAGCCTCTGCGATTACATGATCAGTGTTATAGGAGACGTCCCTCCCGGCAGCGGCGGTGTGATTTTCACGCCCTGGCTGCATGGCAACCGGTGTCCCTTTGAGGATGCCAATGCCAGGGGGATGTTTTTTAATATTGGCTTAGATACGGGTAAGACTGAAATGATCCATGCCGTTTTGGAAGGGGTCTGCTACCACCTGCGTTGGCAGCTGGAGGCCC
>JGI24708J26588_10000249_pt1 | contig 43923 bp, 60 predicted proteins | sample BioPla1DNA2_FD_26588 | JGI IMG/M metagenome (IMG submission 26588) | reverse complement strand
ATTTGCTGAATTATTTCAGCTATAATTATATTATACTGATTTAATTCAGTATGTCAATAGTTTTTGCTGAATATTTTCAGAAATATTTTTTAAGGAGGGCAAAGCTATGAACATACTGGAAAAAATTCAGTTGTTATGTGAAGAAAAAAATATAACAGTATCAAAACTTGAAACAGAACTTGATTTTGGAAGGGGAACATTATACAAGTGGAATAAAAGTTCACCAAGCACTGATAAATTATCTAAGGTTGCAGATTATTTTCATGTTTCAGTTGATTGGTTACTTGGTAAAACAAAGTTCAGATGTATTCCTGATGAAAAGAAACTTGCATTGGATGTTGAAAGATATGAAGATTTTTCAAATAGGGATAAAAAAGATATTGCTACCACAATGAATTTCTTATTGGAACAACTTGATAGTAATCAAGAAGCTTTAATGTTTGATGGTGAAATTTTAGATGATGAAACGAGGGAACTTTTGAAAGCAAGTCTTTTGAATAGTTTGAAGATGGGGAAGATGATTGCAAAGAAATATACTCCAAACAAGTATAAGAAATAACATTTAAGAGGGGGTATATTGATATGAAGGAGATTATTTCAAAGTTAATTAAAAAGCATAAGACAAGAAATCCTTATGATATTGCTGATAATCTTGGAATTATTGTTTTGTTTGAAGATCTTGGAAGTATCAATGGATATTACAACACTGCATTTAGACAAAAATTCATCCATATCAACTGTAACCTTCCTGATTATAAAAAATTATTCACTGCTGCCCATGAACTTGGTCATGCTTTATTACACCCAAAGTCAAACACCCCTTTTTTAAGGGAAAAGACTTATTTATCAGTCAATAAACTTGAAATTGAAGCAAATAAATTTGCTGTGAATTTACTTATTAGTGATGAAGACTTGAAAGAATATAAGGAATTAACTACTGGTCAACTTGCAATGATTTATGGATTTCATGAAGAACTGATCCAATTAAGAATAGATCAAGACGTGATGGTTCAAGATGGTTCAAGATGGATTAACATACCTTGAACCGATTGAAAGAGTTATCCCACAAGGGTTTGACTGTGTTCAGTTCAAGAAGTTCAAGATTACTATAAGTTATTAAGTAATTAAGTTAAAATAATAAAAAAAAAATTATAAAAATATAATACCCTAAAAATAAAGAATATAGAGAGAACAACCTTGAACCTTGAACCGATTATGAATGAAAACCTCATGAAATCAATACTTTCAAGGGGTTCAAGATAGACATAAAAGTTCAAGATGAAATTAAAATTTTAGAAAGGAAAGGTGAAAATTCATGTTTAGAAGAAAAAAGGTTAAAGGAAAAGTTATTGGTGCAAATCATGTTGAAGGGTTGCCAGTTAAAGAAGAAGCTGATTTAGTTGTAAAATTAACTGATGAAGGTTTAACTTTGATTGAAGCTGCAACAAAACAAGAATTTGAAATTAACATTTCAAAATTATCACTGATTGATTATAAAAATGAAGTTGAAATGCAGCAAATTGTAAAACAATCAGCACCTGGAATGATAATTGGTGCAGCAACATTTGGTTTATTAGGTGCAATGGTTGGTGGAAGGGTGAAGACCAAACATAAGAAAATTATAACGCATTTTGTAATCATCAATTATCAGTCTGATGAAGAAAAAACTATTGTATTAACAACTAATGATGGTATTGGTGCAGGTCAATTGGTTGATTACTTTAAGAAATTAAAACCACAATCAGCACCTTTGAAAGTTGTTCTAAAAAAAAAAAAAAAGACCCCTGGTGTTGCAGCACCAAGGATCTTTCATGTAACCATTAAGAATTCAGGGTTGAAATGGTTACCAGTGATATTTATCCAATATGATTATACCATTTCAACCCCTAATTATACAAGGGGTGAATGATTAAATGAGAAATCCAAATGGTTATGGAAGTGTAGTTAAACTTTCAGGTAATAGAAGAAGACCATTTGCAGTAAGAAAAACAATAGGTTGGAATGAAAAAGGTCATCCAATATATCTTCCTATTGGTTATACAGCGACCAGGGAAGAAGGAATGATATTACTTGCAGAATATAACAAGTCACCTTGGGATATAGATGCTGAAAAAACAACTATGGAAGATTTATTTGAGTTATTCCAGGAAAAGAAAATGCCAAAGTTGGGGAAATCAACAAAAGCTTCATTGAAATCTGCATATAATCATTGCAAGAAATTTCATAAGATGAAATATAAAGATATGAAATCTTTTCACATGCAAGATTGTATTGATAACTGTGGAAGGGGATATTCAACACAATGGGCAATCAAGAACCTATTTGGTCATCTTGATAGGTTTGCACTTGAAATTGATGTTATTGATAAATCGTATGCTCAATTAACAACTGCTGAACCCATACCTGAAACAAAGAAGAAACCATTCACTGATGAAGAAGTTGATAAGGTTTGGAAGATTAAAGATAAACCTTGGGTTGATTCAGTCCTAGTATTTTTATATTCAGGGTTTAGAATCAGTGAATTACTATCATTAAAAACTGAAAAGGTAGATTTGGAACAAGGAACTTTTCAAGGTGGCATAAAATCAGCATCAGGGAAAGATAGAATTGTTCCAATTCATTCAAAAATTTTTGAATTTGTAAAGAAAAGAGTAGAAGAAGGAAACAAGTATTTGTTTTCACTTAATGGAAAAAAATTATCTAATGCTAAGTATTATGAAATATGGAATTCAATAATGGATGAACTTAAAATTGAACATACACCACATGAATGTAGACATACTTTTAGATCAAGATTAGATTCAGCAGGTGCAAATAAAGTATGTATTGATCTAATGATGGGGCATAAATCCAAGGAAGTTGGTGAAAGAGTTTACACTCATAAAACAGTTCAAGAGTTGAAAGATGCAATTGAACTAATAACACATTAGTAACAAAAAATACCCCAACCCTTGAATTATCAAGCAGTTGGGGTATTTATAAATTTATTATATCATAAATTTGTTCAATTTAATAGTATGCTAAATTCCCATAGTTCAAGGGTTTGTTCAATTTTAATGAACTATGAAAACACATAAAATCACATACATTAGTAACATAATAGTAACAGATTTTATTGTAAAATCAAGTTGTTTTTATGGATTGCAGCAGTAACAACTTTTCCTTTTCCAATTACAATTCTATTACCATTCATCTGAATAACATTATAAATTTGATTGTAAACAAATGATGCTAAATTTCCACCTTCAAAAGTTTTTGCACCTTTTTTGACTTTTACCTTACTTCCAACTTTTAATGTTTTCTTTGATGCAGGAGAAGAAGAAACTGCTGATCCACCTTTTGTTGTAATGTAAACATCAAACCCTTTTGACTTTAATTTTTTAGCCATAGCATCTGCATTTGATTTTACACTAAAAGCACCAACTTGAACCTTATAAAGTCCATCTGCTTGAATCATGTAAGTGTCAAATCCTGCTGCCTTTACTTTTGCAAGAAGTGCATCTGCATTTGCTTTATTTTTGAAAGCACCAGTTTGAACCCTATACAGAACCCCTGGTTTAGCCTGTGGGGGCTTTTCTTTCTTTTCTTGACCAAAGTACTGGGCAATCACTTTTGCTTCTTCTACTGCTAATTTTTGAAGGTTAGCATCTACAATAAGAAATGCTGAATCCTTAATATTGGTATGGAAACCATGTTCAACAATAAATGCTGCCTTACATCCACTTTGTGCTGCTGCTCTAATAACACCATAATAATCAGCACCACTTGAACCTACCCTTGTTAAACTACCCCTGTAATAATGTCCCATGACTTCTGATACTTTATTCCCAATCAAATCAGCGAATACTTTATTCTTTGTATCTGTCAAGGAATAATACACAATTGAACCTGTTGGTTTTGTATCAGATGCACTTGCAGGTGCATTACTATGAAGTGATAGGAATAAAGCAGAACCATTCTTCCCTGCAAGTTGTCCTCTTGCTGAAAGGGAAGGGTTATCATTAAGATTTGGTCTTGTAGTTATAACTTCAAATCCATATTTTTCAAGTTCTACTTTTAAGAAGTTTGCAAGTTTCCACATTTGAGTTCCTTCATAATAACCTTTCTGTGGAGGATAAGGATTTCCAGTCCTACCATGTCCAGGATCTAGTGTAATTTTAATTGCCATTATCTTCACCTTTTCCTTTCTCTGAATTTACCCTTGCAGCATCAACCATTCCTTCACCGATTATGTAAGCAATCAGTGTAGATGCTGCTGTGATTAAAGCAACAACTTGTTCAATAGTTAGATCATCAACCCCAAAAGCAACCAATATTGCAGTGACAAAACCAACAACTGCTGCCCAAAACTTTCTACTGGTCAATTTCTGTTTCCAATTGATCTTCATTATTTTCACCTTCCTTTTTTACTTTGGATTTTTTAATACTTGAAAGCATCCATAATTCACCTGTTGTAAAAGCAAACCAACATCCAATCAATGTCATTGGTTCACTTCCTGTTTTCATGAAAATGTATAAAACAGCAGCAGTGAAAAGAATGTTTAATAAAATTACCAGTGTAACAATAAACTTGGAAAACCTGTTTTTCTTTTTTCTCTTATTCATCTGATTCACCAATTCTTTTATACTTTTCAAGAGTGTCTATTCTTTTATGTGCTTGTTTTGCAGATTCTTCAACTCTGATAATTCTTTCCCTAGTTTCTTTTACATCAGTTTTTACATTACTCATTTCTGATTTAATTTCAGTTATTCCAGTTCCAATGTTTTCAAGTTTAACTATTACAGTTGTTAGTTCAGATGCATCAGCTTTGGTATCATTTTTTTGGTTTCTTTTTATGTTCACTATTCCTGACCAAATACCAAATCCAACCGATACAATAGAAATAACAAGTGCAACTTCAACAGTCATCAGACGCATCACCCCTTTTACTTATGGAATACAAAAAACCCCTATCTGACAACTCATATAATGGTCATATAGGGGTTTTTATTATGTTTTAATAGATTTGTATTACTTAACAATTACTTCTGCATAACCATCAGTTTCAAGGATGGTGTCAACTTCTGATTTCCAGTTCAAATATAATGATGTGTTTACAAAATAAGCTTTATATTTTGCTTTTCCTTTTTCAAGGGAAATCTTTGCTTCATTTGAAATTATTCTTGCTATAAATGCACTCATTATTTATCACCACCTTTCTTATAACATTAGACTTGGAAGTATTTCAGTTAAAAGTGTGTCCAAAGTCATTTCTGTAGTTTTACTTCTTTCAGTTATAATTTTAATATATTCATCTTTGTCATACTGAACCATGTCATATTCAAAGCCAACAAAAGTTTCTTCACCATTGTCTTCTTCCACTGGTGTGATATTGGAATGAACCCACACACTGAATTCATCAACAACCATTGGTTCAGGTGCAACAGTGCTTCTGACTTTTCCATGATCAATCATGTTTGAATTCCACCTTTCTTATAAATATTTTGCAGGTAATAATCATCTGCAAATTGTTGAATAGGTTTAATATACTTTTCCGATAATCTATAACTATTACAATGGATCAACCAACCTTTGTATGAATTAATGGAACACCATTCAGAATAATTCAATTGCTTTCCTTCAATCCTTTTCTTATTAAGTGCTGTCATTTTTCTTTTAAATTGTTTACAAGTGGATTTCCGAAGTAATGAATAATTCATGAATACCCTATATCCAACAAAGTCTATTCCACGAACATAAGTAGGGAACACCTGCCAATTTTCTTTAATTTTTAACTTCAATTTTACCCATAGATATTCTTCAATTTCTCTTTTTAATTGGTGAAGTTCTTCTTTACTTCTTCCCAGGATAACAATGTCATCCATGTATCTGAAATAATACTTCACCTTTTTAACTTCCTTAATCCAGTGGTCAAATTCTGATAGATAAAAGTTCCCACTATATTGTGAAATATAATTACCAATAGGAATTCCAGTGTCACCAGGTGTTGAATCAATAATTTCATCAAGTAACCAAAGAAGGTCATCATCTTTGAAAAGTCTTCTGTATTTCTCTTTCAAAATTGTATGGTTAATTGATGGGTAAAATTTTTTACAATCTAACTTCAAACAATACTGACTTTCAGGAACATCATGATTTAGTGCATATTTTAATCTATTTAAACATTGATGAATTCCCCTTCCTGGTATTGCTGAATAAGTGTCTTTTGTGAAATTCCTTAATAAATAAGGTTCAATTACTTGCATAATTGCCCACTGACAAATTCTATCAGGGAAATAAGGTAACTTGAATATTTCCCTTTCCTTACCACTATCTTTCTTGATGAATGTTTCATATTCAGAAGTTTGATAAGTTTTATTGATCAACATTTCTTGAAGTTTGGTCAGGTAGTATTCAGGATTTGCATCAACCATTTTTACTTCCTGATACCATCCTTTTCCCTTTCTTGCATTGTGGTGTGCAAGAATAAGATTGTCCATGTCATAAATTTTTTCATATAAATATCCGTATCTTTTCAATTATGTCATCATCCTTTGTATGCACGATCAAACCGAACTTTCAACCTTTGAATAAGTCAAAGTCTACTAATACAGTTCAATTAATTTTTATGTTTTACCGAGTGGTAGGGCAATCAATACTTAACATTTTAATTTTTATGCATTTACTAAGTGACCACCCTGATTACGATTACGATTAGAAGAAACATTATTCACATTCCAATTGAAGCTACCAGTATTAGAACCATTATTCCAATTACCACTCAAGATAGCTGTTAACCAACTGAAACTATCTTAAACTTTTAATTGTGTATCAGGTTATTGATTGCCCAAGAATATATAAACTTTAAATTAAGCTACATCAGGTACATACACCAAGCGACCACCCCGATTACGATAACGAAAAGAAGAAACATCAATCACACCCCAAAGGAAGCCACCAGCATAAGAACCACAAGCCCAATAACCACCCAAGAAAGCCGCCAACCAACCGTTATAATCATGGTTTTGATAGAAATTGTCACCAACTGGAAGTGCTGAATCACCTTTTGTTTCACTTGGGAAGAATAGCCAATCAAATTCTTCATTGTATGCAAAAGCAGAAATATAACCATTTGATTTTGCAAGTGTTATTCCTGCATCCTTATATGGTTCAGTTCCAATATCATCAGTAAAGTTTTCATTTGCAACATAAAGATTATGAAGACCTTTTGCTTCAATATTTAATCCATCAACCCATTTCCAAATGTTACCCCAAAAGTTTTCTTCACCACGATAAGTTACAATATTTATTCCATTTTCATTTGTAACTGATCCTGATTGATTTCCAAGGTGAGTTGTTGCACCAGTTATTTCAGTCATGGATGTTGAACCATCATCAGTTTTACTTACATTACCCATTCCAATCTTGGTTTGTGTATTAAAAGAAGCATATTCAATTGCAAATAATAATTGAGTTGCTGCAACTGTTGCAGCAAAAGCTTGTTCCCAACCTGTACCACGATTATTTGCAAGCTTTCTTGTGTTAGATCTTGTAAGGTTTTGAGTTAAACCACTTGCAGGTTTTGCGTAAGCAATTGATGAAAGCTTATCTTCATTAAAATCTGCAATTTGTTCATCTGTCAATAAATGAACACCTGCTGATGTGTCAAATATTGACCCTTCATAAGCTGATAAATAAATGAAATTCTTTTCTTCACCCTTATGAATAAATGCAGGATGAAGTTTGAAACCTACTTTCATGGTATCTGATACATAATATCTTGCTTTTCTCATGTGAAAGCCTTTACCACCTTCAACTTTTTCAAGTTGTAATGGTACAACTTTATAATAAAACTTTGGTTGTTCAACCATAACTTGAACCTTTGTTCCAACTGGATATGTTTCAGTAACAGCAGGATCTTCACCTTTTGCAGGTTCAAGTTCAATCACAATTTCCTGTGTCAAAGCACCTGTTTCAGTATATCCAGGTTCACCATGATAAGCTAAAACAACACCATCATCTGTTAAAATACATCTTTTTCTTCCACCAAATGCTTTTATATCATCAAACCCTGCACCTGGTGTTCTATTAACTGCACCTGCAAGTCTTGTAAATTTCCTATTCTTAAAGTCCACTTCAACACCAACAATGTCATCATCAGTGTAGCCAACAAAAGCTTGAAGGTCTGAAATTTGCTGTTGTAAGTCTTGAATATCACCAATAGTTGCAACTGCAGCAGGGTCAACTTCAAGTGTTACATTGTCAGCATTGGAAACTGTTGTGACAAGCTTGAAGAAAGCACCTGAAACAGTAATTCCATTATAAGGGGGCATATATCCTGCCTGACTTGCATTGGTTACTGCATAAAGAATTTCACCATCATCAGGATCAAGTGCATAAAGACCGATTGTTCTCATGTAATAACCACTTGATAAATCAGTATTGGTCACTGCACCTTCAACCTGAACTGCAACTTCATTTGTTCTTATTACCTTACTAATTAAGGTACTTTGTTTTACCCCTGACAATGAAGTTAATCCTGGAAGTTGTGCATCAGTATATGTTGTATCAGATACACTGATTTTGGTAAATTGAATATTACCTGTTCCTGCAAGCATTTTTGCCATTAATGCTTGCCCCTTATTTGTAATAATTAACTGCTTAAATTCAGCCATGTTTTTTATTCCACCTTTCTTAATTTATTCCTATAATTTGAGTAGTTGAAGCATTTGAACCTGTTTTCCCAACACCTTTGATTGTAATTGTTTCATTGAAATTATCAGAAATTGTTACTTCAACTGAACCAACAAGACCACCTTTAATGATTGAATTACCTTGAATATTAAAATCAGCCTTATAAGCATCTGATAATTCAAAGGTTTCACAAAAAGCCATTCCTGCTGCAATGTTATGTTGACCTTCACTATTACAATAGATTTCATTCTTTGAAGTTAATTCAAGGTTTACTGGAATCATATATTCAAATAAATATTGAAGTTCATCCACTTGACCTGAAAGTTCCAAGTGTGTGATGATTTCCATTTTATATTCTTCAAAGTTTTTATTTATTGTAAAATTAAGTCCATCACATAAAACAATCAACTTTTCAATGAAAGCCCTATAAGTGTAGGGAATAACATCATTCCACCTGGTCAATACTCTTGAAATTCTTGATTCTAAATTGTCATCATCTAATGGAATAATGTTTAATAACTTTTCAAATCTTGCAATACCAACCAAATCACATGTTTCAATAAATTGGTTGTTTTTAATAACTTCACTTTCATCAGCTATCATTTGAAATTCAGGGTTTTCAGCATCCATGATGTGTTTTAATTCCCTAAACTTTTGAAGGAATAGGGGAAGGTGTTCAATTAAATTTACATCCCTAATCATGCACTAACACCACCCATCATTGGAATTTGATATTCTGATAAAATAAGATTTTCAGCTTTTCCATTGATTTTAGTATCTGCAATATCAACAACACCTTGAATACCCAATATTCTTGTATCGATCTGTGCAATCCTTACAATCAAATTAGTTTGGTTTGCCCAATCTTTTCTTAATTCAAGAAGATAGTCACTGATTGTTTCTTCAATTTGTGGTTTTAATGTTGTAAATGAATAACCATCATCAAAAGTAATATTGGAAGAAATATTCACTGTAACTTCTTCTACTGTGTCAACCGTTACAATATGACCAATAGGTGCAATACCAAGACCATGACCATCTTTTGTTGGATCAATTTCTTGTTGAACAGTATCAACCAAAGTCGGTGTTGCTTTTGTAAATTCTGAATTTAATATTGTTAATTTAACAGTTCCACCACCTTCCCATATTGGTGTAACTTTTGTTGATCCAACACCTGGAATAGAATTTGTTTTTTCAATATAATCTTTTCTATTTCCACCATATGATTTTGTTTCAAAACTTGAAAAATATCTATTCCGAAGTTCTTCTGTATCTTCTTCATCTTCACCAGGAATAAGAAGTTCAGTAAGTTTTGCTGTTTCAAGTCCATCAATATATTCAATTGGAATAAGATCACCAAAATATTGATTTCCTTTAACACCTGATTCTTCACATTCAACTTGATAAATACCATCTTCAATTTTTTCTTTTACATAATAGTTCAAGTCATTTAAGCTGAACCTTGCACCAATAGGAATTTCGATTGATATTGGTGTGAATTCACCTTTTAACACTGCATGTGTTGATGGATAAGGATAAATTCCTCTTTCTGCTGCCCTTCTGATAAGATATTCCCTTGATGCTGTATCACCAAAGGTTTCTTGAAGTATGATGTCAAATTCAATATACATCAATTGAAGTTCAACTGCAGCAGGTGCAAGTGCATTATAAATTGGTGAACTTTCTCTTTTATCTAACTGATCAGGTATTCTGTCAAGCATTCTTTGAAGTATAACTTCAAATGTTATGTGTTCATACATTAAATATTCACCATCCTTTCCGCATCAACTTCACCAAAGATTGTATGTGCAGTGAAAGTTACATGAACCACCCCTTTTTTACTTGTATCAAAAGAAAAAGCATCAACCGACAAGATCCTTTCATCTTGGGTTAATGCTTCTGTAATTCTTCTTTCTAATTCAGGGCATACATAAGTGATAGGTTCACCAAACAAATCAATTAATTCAATTCCATAATTCCAGGAATAAATAATATATTGATACCTTTCAGTATTAAGAATCATATATATTGTTTGTTTCATTGCATCCAGTCCATCAGTGAAGCCATTAATAACTTCTTGTTCAAGATACATTTTATGTGTTTTACTTGGTTGTTCTTCAATTTCAAAATCTTCTTCTAAAAATCCAACTACACCTGGAATCATGTTTTCACCACCCTATCAAGTATAATGTACTTCTGACCACCCTGCATTTGGATCATGATTACTTCATCACCAACAACTAAACCATTATGAACAGTAAATTCTTTTTTACCTTGATAAGCATGATTATGTGATGCAAAGGAATTTTCACCAGAACCACCACTTCTGTTTTCTGTTACATGATTAACTGTCATTTCAACTTTATGATCTGTTACATTCCTGGTTAATACCAATTGTGCAGCAGTTAAAGTCATTTTCTGTTCAACATTTATTTGAAGGGGGGAAGTATTGATTACTTTACCATAAACAATTGCTGTTGGTTTGGTTGCATTTACCGCATCAATTGCTGCTTTTTTTATTGCATTTAACAAATCATTAAAATCACGCAACAAATTCACCCCCTCTTAAAGTTAGATCCATAAAATGTTCTTCATGCTTAAAATTATGTTTACACTTTTCAACAAGCATTAAATTATTTAACTTAATATCACCTAAATCTAATTGAACAACCACCATTGAACCTGCTCTCACTCTTGTATCACCAAGTGCATTCTGAATAGTTAAATTTCTTGTTTTCTGATTATACAAGGAAAGAAGGGCATCTGCTTTTGCTTTTCCGTTTTCACCTTCTTTTAAGGTATCAAAATATTGAAGTACACCCCAATTATTCATATTTCTTGAATCTTGTGCAATGTAAACATCCCTTTTTCCTGATTTCTCATTGTCATATACTAATTTAATTTTATTATAGGTATCTGAATCAATACTTGAAGTATAATTATAATTTTGACCAGTTTCTTCATCAATCAGCAGGTTTAATCTCATAGATTGAATACTTTTCAAGGTAAGCTTTCCAAAATCATCATATAGAACAAACATTTCTTTTCTGTTTTCAAGTGTTAAGTCCAATGCATTTTGAATCATGTCCATTAGTGTAACATTATCTTCAACCCTGGATGCTATTTTATAACCTGTATTTTCTAAAGTTCCAACATTCATATTGAAATCAGATGCTATCATTCTGATGAATTCATCTACTCTTTTATTGGTATAAACATAGGTGTCTTTATTTTTCAAATATCTTAACTGATCATAAGCTGTAACAGTGATGATATTTTCTTTATTACGTTTCTTTATGAATATAAATCCATAAAATATATTTTTATTATCAACCCTTAATCTGACTGCATTTCCTTCTGTAAAATTTATAATGTCATCCTTAACTACTTTGAAGGTTAATTGACCTGGTGAACCTTTCCTTTCAGTCATCCATGAAATATCTTCTTCAACTACTGGAATATAAACTTTATTTCCATTTTGAATTAATAACTCAACATCCATCCAAAACACCCCCTAAATTGGAATAGTCAAAATTTGACCAGGGTATATCAGATTTGGATTTTTAACTTTATCTTTATTCGCATTATGAATTTTAGGGTATTGACTTCCATTTCCATAATATTTTTTTGCAATACCCCAAAGAGTATCACCCCTTACAACCTTATGTGTTTTAGCTGTTTTCTTTGGTGCAGGGGATGATTCAGTAGGTCTTGCTTTCTGAACAACTGCTTTTGGTTTTGCTTGTGAAAAAGTAATGTTTGCAGTCTTTGTTCCATAATCTTTATACTGCTTTAATTTAATTGAAACAACTAAATCAAAACCTTCTCTTTTTTCTTCTTTAATATCATAATTTTCCATAGAAACTTTAATGTTTGTGTCAAATAACATTCTTCCATTAGGAAGGGTTCTTGTAACAATAAACTGAAAAGGTTCTTGACTTGACTTCAATTGTTCAAACTTGTTCAGGTAAGTTGAAGCTCTTTGAAACCCATTTTTATATAAAGCAAAAGGATAATGTACCTGTGGTATTAGACAATCAAAGTCAATATCAGTCAATTTTGCCTGTTTCAAGATATTTATTTCACCATCATTTATTAATGTTAGTGTTTTATTCTGATTGTTTATTCTCAATCGCAACCTTGAAGGTGCAATTGGTAATAACAATTTATCTAAATAGAAATAATATGCCATTAACTATGCACCCCCTCTGCTGCTTTTTCCATAGCTTCATTTACACCTTCACCAAGGTAATCAATAACACCATCAAGATCCATTTCATTATTAATATTATTGTTATTAGTCATTTCCACTTTAATTTCAGCAGTAGTAAATCTATTAATAACTTCCATTTCAGCAATGTCACGCAAATACTTCAAATCTTCCTGTGAAATATCAACTGAATTTTTAATTGCACCAGTGTTTTCAGCAGTATCAGCAATATTGGATGGTACAGAATCAATTCCACCTGCATAATCAAAAGCATAATCACTTGGATCAGGAATACTTGTATCAAATAGGGAAGAAGGGTCAAAATTTGAAATAGTATCTTCAATACCTTCACCAAACGCATAACCTGCATCCCATGCTGCACCATACTCAAATCTTCCAAGATGAAGATCACTTCCATCCATTTTTGCCATGACTTCAACACCTTTTCCAAAGGTATCATCTACCCATCCACCAAGTGAATCTCTCCAACCTTGAACCGAACCTGCAAGGTTTGAACCAAATATGGTGTCAATTGCTTTTGCCAAGGATTGAAGAAGTGAAAGCACTGTATCAACCAAATCAAAGAATAACCTTGCTATTGCACCTATTGGATCATTGAATACATTAGCAAAGAAGTTTGCAAATGCTGCAATGAAATTCCATAGAACAACAAATATATCAATCGCAAAATTTATCAGTGTTACAAACAGATTTCCAATGAATGCTGCTGCAACTGCCAATGCACCAGTTATAATTCCAATTGCACTAATACTTGAACCAGTTACTTTATTTATTGCTGCTACCACTGCAAATAATGCTGCAATAACTGCAATTATAATTATTAATATCCAAGTGATAGGTGAAGCCATTAATGCAGCATTAAATCCATGTTGTGCTGCTGTTGCTGCAAAAGTTGCACCTGTCTGCATCATTAAAGCTGCTGCATGAACTGTTTCCCTGAAAGCAGCAATTGCCTTGATACCATTAGAAATTGCTTGAATGGTGTTGTAAACTATCAAAGCAGCAGTATATATTCCAAGTGCTGTTGCTGCCCCAAGAATTAGTGGTTCAAGAATTGACCAGTTATCAGAAATAAATGCTCCAACTTGTGCAACCAAATCAAATATTTCAATAACAACACCTGAAACAAATACAAGGGAATCAATAATACCATCTACTAACACCTGAAAATGTTCACTGTTTCCAAGTTCAGTTAACCTATCAAAGATTGGTTGAAAAGCCATTAAAGCACTGTTTGAAATAGAAGTCCAAATTTGGTCATAGGTCATAGGCATACTTTCAAAAGCTTCATTGGTTTCATCTGCTGCAGCTAACATTGCATTTTTTACTATTTCAGCAGTAATTTGTCCTTCTGCTGCCATATCCCTTATTTGCCCCATTGGAACTTCAAGATAATCTGCAATATTTTGAACAATATTAGGTGAATTACTTAAAACAGCATTAAGGTCTTGACCTCTTAAAACACCAGTTGAAAGTGCTTGTGTTAGGTTGTAAACAGTTGATTCAGCAGCCATTCCACTTGCCCCTGCAATAACCATTGACTTATTCAGTTGTTCTGCAAACTTAATTAGTTCAACATTACTACTGAAAGCATCTTTTGCATTTAACCCAAGTTGTGAAACCATATCAGCAGTAGTTTGATATTCTGATCTTGATCTTTGTGCTGATAAATATATCATGTCTTGTAATTCTTTAGTTGTTTGTAATCCATCATTCATTAAGTTCAGTCTTGCTGTGGTTTGGTTCATTACATCAGTAATATCAAGAACCTTTTGAACACCCTTAAATGAAGCATATGCTCCAATAATACCTATAATTTTTCTTTCAAGTCCACCTGCAAGTCCAGTTCCTTTTTCAATGGAATTATTTAGATTCTGTTGTTGTATATCAGCTTGACTAAGATTTTGTTCCATTTCTTCAATTTCAATATTAGCTTGATTAAGATGTTCTCTAACAGCAGAAAAATTTGCAGAATCAAAGGAACTATTTGCAGCAGCATCCATTTCTTCAAATGCACTTACTGTCATATTTAATGCACTTGTAATATTTAATAGTGGTGCTGAAATAACATCATAAAGTTCAATCTGTGTTCTAATGCTTGCTATTTGTCTTCACCTGCCTTTCTATATCAAGTAAAAGAAACAGGGGAGATGATTCAACCCTACTTCTTTTTAGCTTTTCTTTCTAATTCTTTTTTCTTTTCTTTGTCATTTTCAATTTTAATCTGTGTAGAACCATAATATAATGCTTGCATGTTTTCATCAGCATTAATAAATTCATTTATTTGAGAAGGTGACCACTTCAACTTCTGTATTGCATAATGAATAAAATTAAATTCAGGGTCATCTTCTCTTATTCGTTTTTTACTTCTTCAACCTTGTCATTAATATTGATGTTAAACCCATTGAATTGTTGAATAAACATTGCAAACTCATTATATTCACCAGGATCATCAATCATTTCTTTTAATAAGTCTTCTGGTTTCTTAACTCCATAACTATCTTGTAATTCTGCATTATTCAAATTAGGTTCAACAACTGATGCAACAATCATTTTTGCAAGATATTGATTTGTATTTACCTTTGGTCTAAACATATTTGGTTTACCTTTAACTGGAACTTCATAGGTGCAACTTTCACGAATATCTTCATTTTCCTTTGTTGTTAATGGTTTTATAGTCCAAAGTAATGGTTTACCATTTTCATCAAGCAATGATTTGGTTGCAGGATAAGTTGTATTTTCTTTCTGAATCTTATTTTTCTTTAAGAATAAACTTAAATTTGACATAATTTCACCTTGACCTTTCTGTATTTAATCAAAAAATAAAGGGGGTATTCTATAATTAGAACACCCCAAACTTAAATTAAATCATACCATTGAGAATTGCAAAGCTTTCAGGCATCTTGAAGTCTTCAAATGTTCCTTCAATTTCTTCATCAAGATATTCGCCATCTGCATCAAACTTGGATAAAATTCCACCATCAACATTACAATCTATGAACACAATGGTTTGTCTTCCTGCTGCTGATTCAGGATCTTCATTAGTTATCTGAATTTCAAAGTAGGTATCAATTCCAGTGTTCTTATAATCAAGAAGTGCTTGTCTGAAAATAGATTGATTATAGTGTGCAGTACCTGAAAAAGTACCTGAAAGACCAATTGTTTTATTTCCATCCATGATTCTACCTAAAATAGGAACTTTGGTTTTGGTTTTTTCAATATTTCCTTCAAAGTTGATCATCTGCATAAAATTATATCTGTTTTCACCAATAGTAATAAAGCATTCAGCCAACTTTGCTGAAATAGTGTCTTTTGCTTTCATAGTAATATTATTCATCTATTTCCACCCCTTTCTATGCCATTATAACTGTCATGTAAAGCTGTGCCATTGCATTTACAACAGTGACAACATCATTTACAACAACTGATTTCTTTGTATCACCTTGTTCAACTACAACATCACTATCATTAAATTCTTCAATAGCTCTAATTTCTTGAAGTTGTTCATGGTGTTTAACAATATCTGACCACAATGAAATTCTTCCTGCTGCATCATTTGGAACATTGCCAAGGTATTTTGTATTGAATAAAACTGCAATGTCATTTGCAATCTGATCCATAACTCTTATTGTTTGGTTATCTTTGAAGATTTCACCTTTAGTATCTGAAACAGTAACCAGGGAATTTATATCTGAAAGAACTCTAATATCAGAACCAACTTTATGAAGTGTAAATTCACCTGATTTAATAGCTGCTTCCAATTCTGCTTGGGTATAATCAGCTTCAACAGTGTATTCACCATCATAAAGTTTATTTAAGTTGGATTTATTCACTTCACAACCTGCAATAATTCCAGTCACCCAATACACCAGTGCTGCTTCATCTTCAACTGCTTTATTCTTTACATTGATAACCCCTTCATAATCAGCAGGTTCATTGTAAAGAACAACTTGGAACTTCTGACCAATATCATCACGAAGTCTTTCAGTAAAGTTTGCATATAAACCCTTAACCACATCATCAGTAGTAACAACACCAAGGGCATTGTATGAATAAGATTCAATCTTATCTAGGAAGTTTTGATGTGAAGTACCATCAACAGTTCCATTTGTACCACCTGTAAGTGGGGTTGAAGCTGTAACTGTAAGTGTTGCATCTGTCTTAAATGTTACATAATCATTTGCAACTAATTCATCAGCACCTGAAACTGTTTGTTCATCAACAATAGTTGTTCCAAGAACTGTTCTAACATCAAAGTCACTAGGAACATCAACATTTGATTGAATAACAATCTTCAAGTCATTCCCACGAATACCACAATATTTTGCAGTTGCAAAGTCATTGGTTGCTTTTTCACCACCACTTGATAATCTGTAAGCATAAAGAGTTTTGATATTCATGAATAGATCCCTAAGACCTTTCAATTTATCATCAGTGTAAGCATATCCGAAGATTTTCAATGAATCTTTTTGGAAATCTTCTTTAGTAACTTCAAATACTGCATTTTCAACACCCCAATCAAGATCAAGGGGCATTGCTACAACACCCCTATCAGAAAGGGTTGCTGATGCTCTTGCCAAAGAAACAAAGTTTATATAAGATCCTGGAAGCACTTTGTTTTGAGTGACAAAAGTTCCACCACCTAAAGCCATATTATTTCACCTTACCTTTCATGAAATCACCCATCAAAGAATCCACTTGCTTGATGGAATATTCTTTTCCATCAACAAGTAATCTTTTCAGGATGTCTTTTCTATTTCTGTATTTGTTAGCTGATAAAATCTGTTCTTTAGAATATTTAACTTCTTGAACAGTTTTATCAGTTTTCTTTGTTTTACTTGCCATTATTACCATCCTTTCGCATCTGTTTTTACATTCAAATCTTCCATGTTTTCACCTGGTTCTTCTACTCTATAAACAAACATGTCATAATTCACAAAGAAGCTTAAAACACCATCAACAATTTCACCATTCATTCTTGAACCTCTGGTTAAACTTTCAGTTGTTTCATTTTCTTTAATAGTTATTAGTTCCAGGCAACCATATAATCTTTCAAGAACATCATTACATTCAGCCTTTGGTTCACGAGTAGAAGGGAAGTATTGAATGCAAAATTGGTTGGTTCTAAAATACTTGTTATTCCTGAAAAGGTTATTGGTTGGGTTCAAGCAGAAAATAAAAAAACAAGGTTCTTTCAAACCTTGTTTCAAACTTTCTGTATAAATTTCATATTCGTCACCGAATTCAGAATGAATGGAAATGCTGATTGAATCAATAATTTTATTAATCATCTAAACACTTCCCTTAACTTCTTTTCCAATTTTCTTTCAAGGATCATTGGTGCATCTCTTTCAATTTCTTGTTCCGATATAGTAAGCATGAATCTTCCCTTTACCCAACCTTTATGATTCCTTGTTCTATGACCAAATTCAACATAAGATGCATAATCAACTGGATTTACTATTTCAATGACATATACACCACCATAATGATGAATGACTAACTCTGAAACATACTTACTTACACTTTGATTCTTTCCTGCTGTCCAACCCCTTCTTAAAGTTCCACCCTTTTTTCCTGAACTACTTGGATATTCACCAACTGGTGTTCTTTTAATTACTTTTGCAAGAAGTCTTGCTGCAAGTTCTTTTGCACATGATTGAATAAATATATTAATTTCTTCATCATCTAATTTGTTCAATCTACTTTGAAGTTTTTTCAAACCACTGAATTCACATCTTCCAAACCTTGACATTAAGACCATCCTTTGAATAGTTCAAGAATAATTTCTTGATGGGTGTTATATATTGCAGGTTCACCACTGTTTGAATATTCAGTTGTAACCCCATTTTGTGTAATAGTAAGTTTTGAACCTGGTTTGATTTTAATTTCAGGTGCAAGCATAACTTTTGCTATTTGAATTACTGATGCAGCAGCTTCACCTTGATTAATATTAGTTATTTTTTCAAAGGATAATTTGCAAGGTTGATCTTCAAGAACATCAACTTCTTTATTACCTGTTGACTTATTTTCTTTCTTGTAAGGTTGATATTCAGTAATGGTGCATTTACCAGTATAAGTCTTTTCAATTGCTTTTCTAACCATTACCACTTGATTTTCCGATAACATGCAAATTCACCCTTCCCATAGGTTAATAAATGAGAAATAAGAGTGTTCAATCTTTGTTCAGGTGTCATTGAACTTTCAATTGCATAAGTTACTGTTGTATCACCTGTTTGAACTGATTTTAATGCAGTTTCCAAATCAAAATTTTCTAATTGTCCACTTTGTTTTTTAGCAAATAATACTTCACCACAAATCATGTCAATTGATACATTACGTAAACCATCAGGAACAGCAGTGACATTGCATTCATTCTTGATGGTATTTTCAACTTTTTGTACTGAAAAACCAATCATCCAACTATCAGTTTCCTTGATCTTATAACCAAGGGATTCAAGTCTTTCAAGAACAGCCAGGAGGTAGGACTGTTCTGAAAGACTTGACCCTGACAATAATGGAATGATATTGTTCAGCACCGTTTGTTTTAACTCATCAAGTGCCATACATATCATCCTTTCTGATTAGCTTTGATTATCCCCTTGAAATAATTCTAGCAATTGGGATTGCTTTATGGTCAAAGTGCTTTCTTGCTGCACCTGCTCCACCATCATGTACTAGTTCCCAGTTTCGACCATCTTTTAATTCAGTTTCTGTTGGGGAATTAGTTGCCATTTGATTTTTAGTAAAGCTAATACCATATGGTGCAAATACTTTTCTTTGTCTTGAAACAAGAGTTGTTTGTCCACCATTCTTAAATTCATCACGAACCATAGCATATGGAACTTCTACTCCAACATCTTCATAATCAAACGCACCATCTCCAAGAACATAAGTGGTGTATTTATAATATCCATCACCTGCACCTGCTTCTGATTCTTCTACTTCTTCAACAGGCATACCATCATCAATTATTACTGTTCTACCATTCCAAGTTGCAAGTTCAAGTTGTCTTTCAATTCCATTTGCATCAGTGTAAGTCATATAAGCAAGTAACTTCAAGTTTTCAAGGTTTGTTGCAACAGTTGAATGCATGATTGCAATTGTAAACTTGGACTTCTTGTCACCACTTGCTTTCTGAATAGCAGTATTTAAAGTTGCAGCACCAACAACATTATTTGTTTCCTTGTCAGAAATATCATAAGTATGACCATTAACAAACTTCAAGTTTCCTGCACCAGTCATGTTGAAGATACCTTCAAGGATTGCAAGTAATGTATCTTGGTCAACTTCATCCCAATATTCAGCAACTTGTTTTGCCACATTGGTCATGAAACCAGCACCTTCTGTTACATCTTCTGCAAAATCAGTTTCAACCCATGCTTTAGATCTACCAACAACAATTACACCCCTTTCATAAGTGGTTGTACTTGTTGCAGTAATGTCAGTTTCACCATCATAATTCAGGGCATCCCCATCAATTCTTCCATACATAGGGATAGTTGCATAGACAACCCCTGTTTGCCCTCTAAATGTTTCCCTTATCTGACTATTTGGTTTTAATGCCCTGGATTTAACCAGTTCATTTTTCTTTAGCTTTGGAACAATATCAACATATTTTCCAAAAGCTCTTTCATTAAAACTTTTAGAATCAAATTTAGCCATTAATTTTCACCTTTCCTTTTATCAATTTTTAATTAAATTTCTGCATCAGGATTTTCTTCCAGGTAAGCTGCCAATTCTTCATATGACATTTTTGTGATGTCAACTGCATTATCAGGATCTTCATTACCTGCTTCACCTGGTTTTGCACCTTTCATTGTTGTTTTCTTGGTTGAAGTATCAAATAAGAACTTTGTATCATCAGATTCAAGAAGTTTTTTAATCTGATCATCCAATCCCTTAACACTTCCATCATCAAGAAGTTCAACTTCATCCAGTTCAAGAAGTGCTTTAACTGCTTTTTCATTCTTTCCTTTTGCAGCAGTAATTGCAGCAGAAACAGCAGCATCAATCTTTAATTGTTTGATTTCAGCAGCATGTTCTTCATCCTTCTTTTTATTATCAGCTTGAAGATCAGAAATCTTTTGTTTCATAGCTTCAAGATCACCAGTTGAATTTTTCAAAGTTTCAAGTTGTTCATCTCTTTCAGCAACAGTTGCTTCAAGTTTTTTCTTTTCATTATTCACTTCATCAAATCTTGCCTTTGGAATAAAACCCTTTAATTCTTCCTGTGAAGCTTCAGCAGCCTTTTTTGCATCTTCTTCACTAAGTCCTAACTTAATAAAATCTTCGTATTTCATTTTTAATATTCATCCTTTCAAATTCATTTTTTACCTGGTTCAGTCCAGTTTTATTTGTCTTGTTCTTTTACATCTTCAATACCAAAAAGATGAAATGTGTTTTAACCCAAACACTAGGGAGATATTGGATCACCTACCTTTCACATTAAAATTCTGATTGATGATTCCTGATTTGCTCAATATTTAATCACCATCCTTTTATGTGAAAAACCCATGAAAAAATGACCTCATATAAGCCGATTTAAGCGACTTTTAGAAGGTCATTGATACTTTAGTACCCTTGATTTTTCAATGTTTCCATGAAAAAAGCACCCTGTAATTTTTACAAGATGCTTATTGTTCCATCTCTTATTTTTTCAATAATAATGGTTTCACCTATGTTATTTAATTCTTGAATTGCTAATCGAACATTATTATCAAGATTCAAATCAGTGTAAAGATATTCATTAAATATTTCATGAATTTTTTGTTCATTCTTTTCATCCTTCATCCACTCTTTTGGAATATAAATCATTTTACTTTACCCCCAATCTATTCATTGAAATAATTAAAGCCTGTTCAAATACCATTTGCCTATTACCACTTACATTAAATCCATTATTTATGTCATCAATAGCATTAGTAAGATCATCAATCATATTATTTTTATATGCTGAATACTGGGGCATATTTTCAAGCAATTGATCAACTAATTTACTTTTGTTTTTAGTAATATAATCAAGATAATCTTTACTATAATCTATCATGTTATGATCAATCTTATTTAATGCATTCCACATTGATTTCCATTCAGCATTATTGTTAGTAGAAAACCTATAATTATACGCAACTTTTCCAAAATCAGCTATTGTATTACAAGACTTAAATTCAGGAAGTTTTTTAAGTTTTGGAAGTGTATCAATTAGATGTCTTGCATAACTTGGTGTAATTTCTTTTGTAATACCAATTGACTTGTTCATATAGTGTGCAGTTACTTCTGCAAACACATCATCAAGGTATGCCCAATCTCTAAATGAAATACTTCCTATATCATGTTTAATACCATGTGACTTTGCATGAAATAATTCATGAAATATTGTTTTAACCTGATATTCTTTACTTCTTAAATCTTTACTATTAAGTTCAAAGGTCAATATTTTCATTTCAGGATCACTATAACTTAATTGACATTGACCATGTGCTGATATTTTATGTCTATTAACTTTTAGGGGTAAATTCTCATGATTAACAACTTTAACTGCAAGTGGTTTGACATTATTCCCATCCCAATCTTCATAAAACTTCTTAAATTCTTTCAGTCTTTCATCTTTTATTATAGCAACTGGATCGACTTCATTCAATCCTGATTTACTACCTTTATCCACAAAACTTTCTTTCCATTGTGGATAAGTCATATTTGAAGGTACATAATAAGTCTTTCCCGTTTCAGGATCTCTTGCTGCTCTTTCCCCAACATTGAATTCATCATCAAAATAGGGAACAGTGGTTGTTCTACAATAAACATGGAAGGGTGGGGCAGTAACCCCTGCTTCATAGTCCTTCATATTAAAGACTTTACCATCAAGTTCTTGACATATATCTGATGTCCTACTGTCCAGGGTTGCAACAATTTCATACATTTCAACTTCAAGATCATTAAATGCATCCTTTTGAGAAACAGAAGAAAAGTAAGCTGATTCTGTCATAACCAATCTTCCTGCATTAGTCTTGGAAGTATTCATTTTCCTTGCTATATTGCTGATTGCTTCATCAGGTGCTTTTCCAAGGATAGTCATTTGAGTAAGTTCATTGTGCAATTCATTGACTAACTTTGATTTATTATTCCAAATCCTATCACTAAAATTTCTTCCATCTACTGCCCAAGGTTTTTTGATTATCCTTTGTAATTTTCTTTCATCTATTGAAGCAATATCCCAACCAATATTGAACCCTTTTTGAAGTTCATACAATGTATGATAATAACCTTTTGAATATATTTTTTTCATCAAAGAATCCACTTCATCAATTTGGTTTCCATAAAGAACTTCAAGTGATTGTTGAGTTTGAATCTTCAACGCATCCAACCTTGAAATATGATACCTTGCTGATGCATTTTCAAGTTCTTTCATCCATTGTTGATTAAGTTCATTCTGTTCACCATACTTGATATATTCTTTAACATCCCATTTGAATTCAGCCAGTTCTTTTGTAGTCAACCATTTCCTTGCTTCTGCCATGCTGATTTGATTGTTGTCAGCAAATCGTTGATACCAAACTTGAATTTTACCTTCAATTTCTCTTTGTGCTTTCCTATAATGATCTTCCAGTTGATGAAGTAGGGAAGAAGCTTCTTTATGTTCAAGCTGTTCAAGATATTCAAATCTTTTTTTCCAGTATGAACTATTCTTCATTTACATCACCATCTTCAACCCTTTGATTGTGAAAAGGAAAAGCTCTGCTATATTCATCAAGTTCTTTTTCCTTTTCTGCTGCCTTTCTTTCAAGTTCAAGTTGTGGATCATCAACCCAAGGATGTTGTGAAATAAGTGTTTCATCAGAAAGAATTCCAACTGAATCTTTAATGTTAGAAATGACTTCTGATTCACTAATCATAATATCCCTGTTAAATATAACTTCAACTTCTTCATTCTCAAAATCTCCAAATCCTGCATTAAATAAGTGAACATCAACAAACCAAAGCAATTCTTCAAAGGAAGCCTGGAATTCAGTTTCCATTTCATTTGCATCAAGTTCAATATCAGAATACATGGACTGAATATTCATTTGATTTGGTTGACCTGCAAGCCTGTCATCTTTTGCATCATAACCTTTTGCATTCTCAATGATTGCTTTCTTGAATATTTCAAGTATTGCTTTGTAGTTTTCAGCATTGACTTCAACCTGTAGTGTTTTAACATCACCACCTGCACCATCAACAGTTTTAACTTTAACTGCACCATAAGTTGTTAGGTTCTTTCTAAATTCACCAAGATTTTCACCATCATAGTTGACCAGTATTAAGATTGTATTTCTTGCATCTTCTTCCATGTTATTTTGGAAGTTAGAAAGAATTAAGTTCAATCCATCCTGCAATGACTTTATTTTTCTTATCAATGGAATTTCTTTTGAATTATACTTCCAGGGGATAAGGGGTACCTTTGCCCAATTCCAACCTTGTTCAATTACTTGATCACCATCTTCTGTAATAGTAATAAAGTAGTTGCTGAAAGGTATTTCATCAGGAACAAGTCTTCCATCTCTTAATTCAAATCTATAAATACCATTTTCATCATAGACTTCAACCTTTTCAATAATCTTTTCTGTTTCACCTTCATAAGCAATAACTTCATAAATCCTGATTGCATATTCCAAGATTGTATGATCTGCATCTGCCCATCCTGGTATAATTTCATAAGGTTTGAATCTCTTAAAGGTGAATTCACCATGTTCATTGTAATAGGGCATTATCCAACCAATACCACCATTTAAGGAATCTTCACCAACATTCTTGATTAGCCTTTGAAATCTTTTATTGAATATTTTCTTTAATAATTTAGTGTAAAGATCATTTTCAGTATTAAATGCAATAGGTTGACCCAATAAATAGTTTTTCTTTTGATCAACCATTTTTCCATACTGATTATCAACAATTCTGTTATTTGGAAGGTTATCAACATTTTCAAGCTTTCCACCTTCACCAATGACAGTTCTTTTTCTTCTTAAAATATCATGGTTACCTTCATAATACCTTTCACCATCAATCATTTCTTTTCTTCTTCTTGAAGCTTTGAACCTTTGAATTTCAAGTTCAATAAATCTTTCATCAGTTATTCTTGCAGCAGCTCCTTGTTGGATAATGTTATTTATATATTCAGTTCCTGATTCAATAGACAGAAATTGAAACATGCTAATTCACCACCTTTCATACAAATTTATGACCTAATATAATAAAACCCTTGAAATAACAATATTTTCAAGGGTTCTTGTTACTAATATGTTACTAATCAAAACTAAATGTTTCACCTTTGATGAAGTCTTCAAGTGCATATCTCATTGCATCCATCAAGTGGTTGAAGTCATCAATTGGTTTATTTATTTTCTTTCCAAACTTATCTTTATCCCAAGTATAGTTACTTATTTCAGTTATGAAGTTTACACATTTAGGATGAATGATAATCTTAAAATCTTGAATGTAATCAATTCCATTATTTACACTGTCTTTTCCTTTTCTCGCACCCCTGATATTTGAAAGACCCAATATTCTTAATCTATCAATGGACTTTGGTTCAGCACTATCAGCACGAATTCTTTCCTTCCTGTAACCCATTTCTGTGACTTCTTCATAGATTGCTTCATTTGACATTCCTTCCTGGTACATTTCATCAAATACATAGATCCTTTTTCCTTCAACATCTACCATTCCACAAAATAGGGCAGAAGGATCATTGGTATATCCAAAGTCAAGACCAAATGCTGATTTGATACCTTTGATTTTCTTAATAGTTTCCAGGTTAAATGCTTTTTCTTCCCAATTCTCAAATACAAGACCTTCAACAATACCCCAATCACCAAGACCTGCAACCTTATATCTTCTTGGATTGTTTTTCTTCATTGTTTCAAACAATTTCTTATCTGCAGCATCCAAGAATTCATTCATTTTGTAATTAGTGGTAAGTGCAAGTATATCAGGATCAGGTTCAGCATCAAAGAACCTTTTCTTTATCCAGTGATGTTCATTCCAAGGGTTGAATGTAAGTGTAATTTGCTTGAACAATCCATCTTCAACTTGACCACGAATAGATTCATCTATCATGTCAAAATCTGATTCGTTCATGATTTCATAAGCTTCTTCAATCCACATCCAACATAATGAACCAACTTCTACTGTGATTGAAGTAACTTTTAATGGATCATCAAGACCCCTAAAATAAATCTTTTGACCTGTTGGAATATAAGTCATTTCAAGTGGTGATTCTTTTATATCCCAATGTTCAGAAACCCCAAGTCTATTAATTGCCCATTTCAATTCAGTAAAACATGAATCTTTTAATGTTCTGAACGTCTTCCTGATTACCAGGGTATTTGCACTTGAATATTTCATCATGTTAGAAATATACCAAAGTGCAGTTGTCTTTGATTTCTTGGAAGCACGACTTCCTTTTACAACTCTATATCTACCTTTGAATCTCCAAAATCTATTATAATGTTTACCTACAACTTTCTTTAAGGAAATCTTCTTTCTTTTAACCATATGCATCACCCTGAATTATTGCATAATAAATATAAAGCCTTTGTTTATCAGGGTTTGAAGATGATTGTGTTACTAATGTGTTATTAGTCATCAAATTCTTCATCTTCATCATCTTCCAGGTCATCAACAATTACAACTGGAATATTACCTTCAACTTTAAACTTATCAGTGAACATTCCAATATGTTTTCCAAGAAGTTCAAGTGCTTTGATTTTATCATAAGTTCTGACTTCTCTTTCAGTAATATCCCCATCTTCTGTTGGAATTCTTTTAACTTTTACTGAACTGATTGCAGCAGTGTCATCTCTATTAGAATCGCCTTTGATTGTAGCTTCATCCATATTAATAACATCAGTGGGATTAAGAAAAGCAATCTTGGCAAGTTCTTGAACAATTCTATCTGCATTGACACCTGTTCTTCTTGATCTTTCAGCCATAGCTTTATCTATTGCACTTTTAATGTGAGGTTTTGTCAGGTTTTCATATCCTATTTCTTTTGCTGTATTAGAAGAATACCCTGCCCTGATTGCTGCTTGTGTTGCATTCAGGTCAATCAGGTATTCTTCAACGAATAGCTTTTGCTTTTTAGTCAGCTTTGCCATCCTGCAACACCTTCCTTTCTGAATATAAAAACCCCTTAATTAATCTATTGAAAAGTTCAAGATTAATTAAGGGGTTCAAGATAAAATTTTACTTATTAACATCTTACTATTAATATAAATGCATAACAAGGGTGTCAATGTTGCACGATATGTGCATTATTTACCAAGGATTTTAATTCTTGTTTCTTCTTCAATAACCTTATGAATATCATCAAGTGTCAAATATCCTTCATTGAAAGCTTCATACATATCAATTACCTGGTCAATAAACCTTTCAAGTCTAACTTTACCGAAGCCCCACTTGTCACGAAGAACTAACACTGGAAGACCTAACATCAAAAGGAATGCTGTATCTGCTGCTTTTTTAGTTGCTTCATCTTTCATCTGTTGAACATCACTATACTTGATATTGACTACTGGTTCTTTCTTAACTGGAAGACCCTTCTTTTGTAATCTTCTTCTTTCTGCTCTGTTCACAATATCACCTTCTTTATATTTTAACTAAATATTTGATATATTACTTCATCTGAAAACAATCTAATCTGCAATAAATTTACAAGCCTGTTCTTATTTCTTGAAATAGTAGAAACATCAACATCATAGTATTCAGCCATTTCTTCTCTTGTTTTACCTTCAAAATATTTCATCCTGATAATATCAAAGTAAGGATCATCCTTTAACATATCAATTGCATTATCTATTATTCTGATAAAATTCTTTGTTACCTGAATACTTTGTTCAATACTTTCAATTTTTTCTTCTGCCTTGTCTATATCTGATTTAATTTCATATGTAGGATTTGAAGAAATGGATGTTATGCTTTTACTTCTTTTTCTAAGTCCTACATTTTTAATTTCTTCAATCTGATCATGCTTATCTTGGATTGCAGCCTTAAAATTATTGTAATTATACAACAAGGTTTCTGTTTTTTGAAAAGGTGTTCTTTTGTTATTCCTCAAAAGACCTTGCTTTTTCAATTCAGAAGTATATTTATAAATAAGCTCATTCATATAATTTTCTATCTGTTTTGTCATCAAATCATCCTTTCTTCTTGAACCTTTTGTATTACACCTTGAACCCCTTTTTTATCTTGAACCGATAAAAAGTCAGTGTTTTCAAGGGTTTCAGCTTTAACGGTTCAAGGTTCAAGATATATTCCTATATATTCTTTATTTTTAGGGTATATATTATATTTAAACTTAATTAAAAAATATATAATATTTTATATAATAAGTTGTTACTATCTTGAACTTCTTGAACCGATACCCTTAACAATAGTTACATCAAGGGTTTCAAAGGGTTCAAGTTATATATTTTATCAAGAACTATCTTGAACCCAACCTTGAACTACTACTGTTTGAAATATTTGGGGAACAAATTTTTTATAATTCATCAAGCTTTTCTTCTGCACTCATTTCAACTATGTCTTGAAGTTGTTCTTCTAACCAATTTACTTCATGTTCCGTATTACATTTTTGAAATAGTCCACCAATAAATATTTCCATACCTAATGAATCAAATTTTAATCTACCTTCTTCATTTCTTTCTAACATGATCCTTCATCCCTTCTTTGAAAATTAACTTTCAAATACCTTTGACTTTAGAAGCATACATGTCTGCCTGATGTGTCCAAAGTACAGTTTCATATTTCCTGATTGCTTTATCAAAGTAATCCCAAGCATCCTTTTCATAAGCACCCATATGATAACGAATACAAAGAATTTCTTCTTCTGTAAGGTGTAACCATGCAGCCAATTTCATCACTGATTTTTCACCATGTCCAGGGAACAAACTATCATTTCTATATTCAAAATGATATTCTTCACCTTCAACTTCATCCCTACCAAAGTAAGTAACCCCTTCAACATCAATGACCTTCTCATACTGGTCAACCTTACATAAATCATGAAACAGTCCAACAATAACTGGTGATCTTGGATGTTCCCATTCAATATCAAGTCTTTCAGTCATTCCAAGTAGAGTATGAGTAACTGCATATGAATGATCAAATAGTCCACCTTCATATGCACCATGATATTTTCTTGAAGCAGGGGCAGCGAAGAACCCTTCATCAATTAACCACTGTAAGAAATCTTCATTCATTACACCTGGTAACTGATTACTACGTTCATCAACTAACTTCTTATATAATTCAATTCTATTCTTTGTATTCATATTTTTCATTATCTTCACCATTCCTTTCATCTTCTTCAATTCTGATTGCTGATTCTGTTGCAAGAAAACAAGGTTGAACTGTTCTTCCCATTATGTATAAATAAATTCTGCCTGATTCCAACACTTGTTGCTTTTCCTTATCATCCAATTCCCAAACTGTTTCTATTCCAGGGGTAACCCCATCATCACAAAGATATCTTGTACCTGGTAAGTCCTGACATCCTTCACCAACAAAGGTTACATTACTTGTTTCTGTTTTTACTGGTTTCATTTTTCATACCACCCTTTAATTTTTTGTTTTATAATATTCCTTTAAGGTTATCCCCATCATATTTGCTGCATGTTTCTGTGCTGCTTTTTTTGTTTTTACTGAAACTACCAAATACAGGTATTTTGGGAAAGTCAACCATATGTGCATACCATAAACTTGATTTATCATCCTTACTTACTGCATAAGTTCTTTTCATCCTTTCCACCTTCACTTTCTTCAATGTTTTTCATTAATTCAGTTCCTTCATTACCACAATAGATACATGGTTCATCAGCTTTCTTGCTACTAGATGAATATTGATTTCCTTTACAATTTGGACATTTATATCTATTCATTTGAATTCCCTTCCTGATTCTTTGTGTCTGATTTCAATTCTTCCGATAAATTCAAATCCTGCCCAATCAACAATAAATTTCAAAGTATTAATGATATTGTGAACTTTTCTTTCAAGTTGCCTGTCCTCTTTGATAATTGGTTTCAATGCTTCATAAGCTGTTGGATCAGCACAACCTGATGCATTATACTTTGGATTTCTACTTGCCAACATTATCACCATCCTTTGAAATAGTGACTAAACACATTATAATTACACCGAATATTCCACCAATCATGAATGTTATGATGTAACCCATTTAATCACCAACTTTCAATGGAATAAATAAGTCATCTGTTGTGACTGTTGCACCATTCACTTCAATAATTACCTTGGAATGTGGATTGTAATTTTTCAACATCCATTCCTGGACTGGTTTCACAAGTGCAGCAAATTCTTCAATCTTATCAAACTTTTCATCAGTCAACATTGGAACTTCAACTGAATTTACTTTCTTAACCTTCATTATTCATCATCCTTTCTGTGTAGTGACCTTTCCTTCTCAAATCCATTGGGGTATCTTTTCATTAACTTATCAATGTTCTTTTTCATGACTGTTTCAAGATCAACATTCAGTCCTTTTGCAAGAATTGCAATATACCAACATACATCACCAAGTTCATTAATCATTTGATCCTTGTCCAATTCATGACCTTGAAATAAATGCTTTTTAATATGATCAGCAACTTCACCTGTTTCACCACAAAGACCAAGAACACCATTCAAAATTAAATCCTTTGATTTGTCGCTGTTTGCTGTTCTTAATGCTGCTTTTTGATAATCATTAATTTCCATTTGTCATCTTCCTTTCAACTAATTCCATAATGCAATAATTTGCTAAATCCATAAGTGTGTCATCAATACTTTCATCTTTAACCTTTTGTTCTGCACCTTCCATTAATGTTTTAAGTCTTGAATATTTGTCATATATCCTGACCAGGATTGCATTTGGAAGTTCATTTCTTAATTTTGCAAATGAATCACCATAGTCATGATTTTTTCTTGTGTATATGTCATTCAATATATTGCATATTTCAATGTGTTTCTGTGGTTTGTCTTCCACCCTGATGATAGATTTATTCTTTTCACATGAAGGACAAATCTGTCTTCCTTCTGGAACATAAACCCCACATGTAATACATACATCAGCTAACCCTGAATTCTTCACCCTTCATCATCCTTTCATATTTATAATTAAAACCATTCAGTACCCACATTGGTGTATGAAAATAATCAGTAAATTTTTGTGTAATTGTATCACCCCATAATACTCTTGCAGGAATTCCATTCAATGATAGTTGAATATATGTCATGTTCACACATAGAGAATCAATGTCATTACACACAACACATAATTCCTTTTGTGGGTTAAATCCTAAATCTTTGAAAGCTTTAGCAAAAGATAAAACCATACTTCCACCACCAACACAACAATCATTAAGTGTTACAAATCCATTTTCTTTAATAACTTCTTCTATATTTCCTAAAGTCAATTGACTGCATAGAAGGGAAACATGGTCAGGTGTAAAACATTGTCCAAGATGTTTTTTATCTGATATTTCAAGCTGCATATAGATATTTCCAAGAACATCTGTAAAGGGGTTTTCTTCTATTGCTAAAATTAAAGCTCCAAGCATGTCACCAAGTATATTTACTATATTTTCATCCTGATATCTCTTTATGGTTTCTTGATACCTTTGTTCTCTTATCTCATGATTTTCTAATGGTGAATTAATAGAACATGCTGCACATTCACAAAAATCATAAAATAACTGATAAGCACCATATTTATATCTTTGTTGTTCTATCATTTTGATAAATTCTTTTTCATATTTACCCTGCATGTTTAATTCACCTCTTTACTTTGAAACTAATATTCTGTATTTCTTACCTTTGATTTTTTTATCTATGATTTCAAAACCAAAATTTGCAGTTAGTTGTTTTGAAAATCCTATCTGTGAAACTGGATTCAATCCATTTTCAGCACAATATACTGTATATCTCTTATAAACTTGATTTGTTGGTTCATTTTCAATTTCTTCCCTGTCAATTTCCTTAAAGAATCCAATGATTGGGTTGTTAGTTTCTTCATATTCTTCAAGTTCTTTTTGAACTTGTTCTGATTCAGTGAACTTTCTTGTAATAAGAACCCTTTTCAATCCTTTAAGTCCAAGTTGAATTAAATATTCAATTGCTTCTTGTCTTCTTAACTTGTCACCAATGAAGGGAACAAAGTCATCATCATCAGGTGAAAATCTTGCATTAAATGGAACAATGATCAGTCTTCTTAATATTGAATTTGAATCCCTACCTTTTCCTAATCTTGGAATATTGTTTGCTGAAAATAATAATTTTACATAAGGTTCAAATTCAAACTTTGGTTGACCTTTCTGTTCAGCATCTATTGCTTCACCTGTAACAATTTTCTTAAACTCTGATGTATCTGTTATGAATTCATCAGAAATATCATCACCAATGTTTGCAAGCTTTCCAAATAGCATTACTGTTGAAAACCTATCATTTAGTTTTTTCAAGTCCAAAACTGAAACATTTCTTCTTCCAAGCATGTGTTTAAGCATATTCAGGAAAGTTGATTTTCCATTTGAACCTGAACCTGTTAATATGAATGCTTTTCCAAGTTCATTTCTTCTGAACATTGTATATCCCACTATTTCTTCAAGTAACATTCTGATCTGCTTATCATTGCAGGATATTCTGTCAAGGGTTTTATCTGCAAGTTCATCATAAGCATTTGGATTGTAATCCCAATCAATTTTATTAGTGATTACATGCTCATGAGTAAATGGAACAAAGCTATCATCATAAATATTAAGAAGTCCATTCCTGAAAGCAATCCAATTTGCTTCTGTTGCAGGTGTATTTTCCCTAATTAAAATATCCAGGTAAGCAAGAACTTCTGCTCTTTTTGCCCTGTTTAACTGGGGGATATGCTTAATCATTTCAGCTTCAATTTCAGCAAGTCCACTAATGTAAATTCCATCTTTGTATATATGCAGCTGATTATTTATTCTTTTAATATGATGGTTATTTTTCAAGAACACTGAAAACTTATCAAAAAGGAAGGTTGTACCCTTGAAAAACACTGGTTTTGCAAAAGCTTCATCACGAATAACAACTTCAAGTTCATCATCTGATAATGGTTCTTTTAATACATATTGATTGATGATCCTGATTGTTTCCCTTGATTCTTCAACTTCAAAGTCATTAGATTGTAATGTAAGTATGTAGTTGAATAAAGCTTGATTTCTTCCATCACCTGCATTCATATTAATAAAATCAGTATTATTTTTAATTGGAAGTAACCACTTTGGAAGTTCCTGTGCTTGTTCGTTTTCTGTGGTATCATATATAATCTTTCTTTCTTTATTTTTGAATTTTAGTATGGAATAAGAATTTCTTTTCCCAAGTTTAATATCAGCAGTTATTCCAATAGCCAGGTTTGCTTTTGTCTTATTTGAAGGAACACCTTTATTCTTGAATAGAAAATGTTTCCCCCTGGTTGTTTCATACACCCTACAAATAAGCCCTTTATCTTGAACTATTTTGAACAGTATTTCACTTTGTTCAAAATCATCTATATCAATTAAGATGGTGTCAGTTGCAAGGATACCTGCAAATTCTGATAAATCTTTTACTTGTTCATAAGTTTTTAAGTTAGTTCTTCCTTTGAATTTTTCAATGCATTTTTTATTTTTTGTTTCAACATATCCTCTAAAAAACAACTTTTGTCACCACCTTACTTATTTCAATTTCTTTGGGATTTAAGTTCAACTCATTTTTATCCATCACACCACCCCAAAGTCTTTAAGTCTTTTGTTTGCCATATCAATATAAAACTCTTTATCAAGTTTTTTTGGTGCTTTTACACCATTTACATCATCATTGAAGATGAAACAACTTTCAGGGGAATTGGGCATTTTTGCAGGTCTACCTGTAACAGCATGAACCTTTCTAACACCTTTACCTTGATCCTTTGGATCATTGGAAGCAAAGACCCTGATTGTTTTTTCATTAATTTTTTTATCACCATGAAGGATATGTGTATATTTGCTGCTTGCTCTTGTTATCAGTTGAAATTCTTTTAATTCATTACAATTATTAATTGTCTTTTCAACTGGAATATCATGCACCATGTAATTTATTAATGCTTTATTTACAATTGGAAGATCATAATCAAGACTATGCAATTTCTTTACATAAGCACCTTTTGAAACCCATAGTGGTTTGCCTTTTTCATCATAAAGCTTTCCATGTGGTACAATTACATAGTTATTAACATCCTTTTGAAAAACTTTTTTGTATTCTTCAAATTCCAGTACAAGACCAGTTCTTTCTTCCCATTCATGACAAATATCATCTATCAAATAGAAGGTTTCAGCTGAACCATCAGGTAATTTCATTAGAACACCATCTGTATTTGATTGAATAATTTGCACATGTGGTTCAAGTTTTTCAATCAAATCAAGTAATAGAAGTTGCCCATATACACAAACCCTGTTTGCTTGTCTTGGATCATATAACTGATTATTCTTGTCTTTCATTGCCCCATAAGTACCATTCAATACAAGTTTCAATGGTAAATCCAAAGGGTTTCCCTCTGCCTTATATTTCAGCCTGGTATGATAAATTTCTTCATATTTTTTTGGATCTTTCATATTTCTACTTCCAAGGTCATATAAAATCATCAATGAAGGGTATAGTGAAGCAACATCTACATTTAAGAAATATCCTTCACCCTGGTATTTATCAATAGCACCATGAACCCCACCCCAAGCAAATACATGTGGAACACCTGCAACCATAATTTCAAGCTGGTTTTTTACCATTCTTCCATTTTTATTTTTCTTTGTATAACACCTGTTTTCAGGATCAGCATACCAATCAACCACTTGTGTATATTTTTCAATTTTCATAGTAGAAGGGAAGTCAATGTCAAATTCATCATCATGATCTTTCTTTACTGCATCAAGAATAATTGATGAAAGTTGAACTTTGGTTCTTGATAATAGAAACAGATCCAAAGGTTTCCCCTCACAAGCAATCTTCACCAATCCCATATGTGCTTCAAAATCATCTTTTCTTTCCAAGAAAACTTCAACTGTTTGTTGAACATCATGTCTACAATACTTAACTGTTTCTTCAATTTCTTTTTGAGTTAATTTTCTATCTATATCAAAAGGAACTGAACTTTCTCTAATGTCATTTCCCATGAAACCTTCAAAAGTTTTCAATCCTCTATCAATGCCAGTCATAACATCATAGTTTATAAGCTTTATGTTTCTAAGTAAGGATGAAAATCTCCATCCTGGATTGCCCCTAACAATGATGTAATCGTTTATTCTTTTAGGATCAAACCCACAAAGGATTCCTTTCAGAATGTATTGGTCATAATGTCTTGAATTAAATCCAACCCATATTTCATTCTTGTTTTCCTCATATAAATTTTCCAGTGCAGCAGGATCATTGATAATAACATGTTCTTTTTTATTCAACATATCAAGAACTACAACCAACCAATCTTCTTTGAAAACTTCAAAGTCATAAAATAACATTTATTTCACATCCTTTCTGTATGAACTTCAAGTGAATTGTCAATACTAACAATGGGGAAGTAGGTGGAAAATTGGGGATGTAAAATATAATGCACCCCCAATTTCTTGGTTGATTATTCTACTTCAAATACATCTGTAATTTCATAGGTGCTAAAATCTTTTTTACCTTTTCCATACTTCAAAGCAAATTCAAGTTGCCCATCAATTTCTTCTGCAATGTCCATCAATAAGTTCCCATATTGGTTATAAGTTTCAAACTTAATGTCAAGTCCAGTGTCCATTGATCTAAGTAGTTCATTGACTATATGAATTTGGAAACCTTGGGTGATTACCTGGTTCATGAATATTAAACTACCTTTATATTCACCTTCAAGAACTTTGAACCAAATCGTAACCATTGGATCACCCTTCTTGGATGCAATTAGTTCCATTTTGTTCACTTCAACTTCATATTCACCATGTGGAACTTCCTTAAATGAACCTGTTCCATTTTCTGCTGCTTCCTTAACATCATCCTGTAAACCCTTTGTATCAATTGCTTGATCAAACTTATCCCAAATATTTGCCATAGTAATTTACCATCCTTTCAAATTTGATTGTTTATTTTTGATTGAATTTGTTCAATTAGTTTGAACAGTTTCTTTTTATCAACCCTTGGTGCTTCAAGGATCAATTCCATTTCTTCAATTACTTCCTGAATATCAATGAAACATCTTGTATTACTTTCAAGTGATGCTTCATATGCTCTAAGGTCACTTTGTTCTTTATTCAGGGCATCATCAACTTCTTCTTGTAATTTTGAAATTAAGTTTTCAAAATATGTTTCAGCTTCATAACCCATATACTTTTCAACTAAATATTGAAAATCTTTTGGTTCAAAGAGGGTTTCAACTGAACCATCCTTCAAAGAAATTACATCTGCCATTTATTCACCTTTACCTTTCTTTTTATCTTTTATTTGATAAAATGCTTGTTACAATTTTCAAAGCTTGTTCTTCTGTAAAACCAATTTTCACATGTTCATCAAATAAAATTTTAGTTACTTTTGCTGATTCTTTTACCGATCTAACAATAAAATCATCATTAATTGAACCGAATGAAGTTGGTCTTTGACCTGTTCCATTGGTTTGTTTCTGTGAATCAACAGCAGCTTGCATTATCATCTTTATAAATTCATCCAATTTTACTCACCCCTTTTTCTTCTTTTTCTTGTCCTTGTACCTGGTTCTTCTTGTTCAACTTCATCACTTTCATCTTCATCAGGTTCTTCATTCCTGGATCTTCTTGTTCTTGGTTTTTCATCAGTTAACTCATCCTGGTCATCTTCTTCATTTTCCTTATTTTCTAAATCTTCAATTACATCAATAAGATCTTGTTTTTTCATATCTGTTGTATCAATTCCCAAATCTTCTGCAAGTGTCCTTAATTCTCTAACCTTTAATGAAGATAAGTTTTCAGGTATAACCAGTTCAGAATCATTGTCAGAACTCATATTTTCATCTTCTGATGCTTCATTAGGGATAGAAGGTGTTTCTCTCTTACTTCTCCTTTTTCTGCCCTCTGTGGTCTTATTTGAAGGTGTAATATATGGTCTTTCACCTTTCATTTCTGCAACTGCATTTCTGTTTGCTTCTTCATAGATTTTTAAGAATTCATCATAATCAAGTGGAATTTCATTTGTAGAAGCTTTAAGTCTGCCACCACCAAAGATTACTTCATTGGTCTTGAATGATAAGGTTCTTATTTCACCATCAGCAACAACCCTTGCAACTATATCAACCATACCTGCAACTTTAAGTGCTACCTTGTCACGAAGATTAGGTTTTATTGCTGTAATCTTATCCCCACCTTTTTTGGTGAAGTCCTTTGAAGTATCTTCATGACTGATTAGAATAATATTTTCATAATCTAAATTCATAAGTTTTTTCAAAGTTGATAAGAATTCAACTGTAACCTTATCCCATGCCCTGAAACTATCATCACTTTCATGTGTAATTCCCATTTGGTCATACATGTAAAGTCTGCAGTGTTCATAAGTGTCTTCAAGTAGGTCAACAATAATAGTCTTAAAATCATTGTCTTTCTTTTCAAGTTCAGCAATAACTTGTTTGAATTTTTCCCAAGCAAATGTTCTGTTTGATAATCTGCCAGTGTACTCAACTTCATCCTTAATTGGAATATAAGGTGCATCAACAAACTTAATATTTCCATCAGTGTTCAGCATTAGTGGATCAGGAAATCTATTTGCAAAAGTTGTCTTTCCACTGAATGGTGAACCATATAACCAAAGAACTTTCTTTTCGATCTTCTCAATATTTCTTCTTTCATTTTTAGGTAATAACATATAATCTTCTCCTTCTTGACAATATTTTTGATACTCACAAAAGTTACATAGATAACTTTCACATTTTGGGAAATCTTTTGCTTCCAGTAGTTCTTTCACATTAATCATGAATTCAATTACTTTTGAAGAATCATATTCGATTTGAACCAAGTTTGGTTCAAGGTTGTCCAATTCGCTTTCAAGTCTTTTTCTAAATTGATGTAGGTCTTCTGTTTTCTTCTGTCTAATGTTTGTTTTTGGTACAAACAAAAAGTACATGTTCCTGATCTTCTTACCAGGGTTATCTTTTTCCCAAAAGTATTTATATAGGTGAAGTTGCTGTGACCTCTTATAGTTAGAAACATTATTGGAATATTTGAAGTCATACAGATCATATTGATTTGGAACTTCAACCCCTCTTTTGAATACTGTTGCAGGTACAAGAAGGTCAATAAACCCAATAAAATGTCTGTTCCTAATCATAGTTTCAAATTCACCCTGTGGAATTATTGCTGCAGCTTTTGGTATTAATTTTTCAAGTTTCATTGCTTCTTCAATATGTCTATCTGTAATAATTGGATAAGACATATAATATTCATTAATTGCTGCTTCAACACCCTTTTCAAGTCCAGTATGCAATGCTGTTCCAATTATTAATGGATGGTTTGCTTGATCTGTTGGTAGTGTTAATAGTCCATCAATATAACGCATTTTGTATTTGAATGGGCATTTCTTAAATTGGTCAATTCTTGAATGTGATACTTGCAACTTGTCACCCCCTCTATAATCTTCTTAAATTGTTCAAAACCATCAGGATAAAGAATAACCCCTATTCCGTTCGATTGATTAATTCTTGCAGTATTCATCTTTTGAAGGTCAGATGGTCTTCCTTTGCTACCTTTCAGTTCAACTGTGATGAAAATTCCATTTACACAAAGGATCAAGTCAGGAATACCTGATTTCTGATAACCACCACCCCATATTTTTGTGAACCATCCAATTTGCTTTTCAGCCATTCTGTGGGAAGGTGTACCTGCTTGATAAATACCGATCGAATGAAGATATTTTTCAACCTTCTTTTCAAACAGCTTTTCTGATGTCAATTACTTCACCTGAAATCTTATGGATGGTTTCCTGGTAGTTACCTTTGGATAATCTTCAAGCAGTTCAGCATATAACTTTGGTTCTTCCTTTTGCATTGTTTTCCAATCAATTGAAGTGGAAGTGCTACCATTAACCCTGGTGATCCTGATATACTGATTGTCAATTGATTTAATGTCATACGCATCCATTGCTTTTTCAAGGTCAGTTTTAACCTTCTTTTCCTGTTCTTCAATAAGTTTCTTCTGTTTGGTAATGTCAGCTAACTTCTTAAATACTTGCATGTGTTGCTGTTCAAATACTTGAACTTGGTTTTGATTACTCATAATTTTCCATCCTTTCATCAATATAATTTTTTATTTCCATGATGTTTTTAATAACTTTGTTAGTGTAATTAGTTTCATAAATTCCATTATCCCAAAGCCTTTTTGCACCAGTTTCACCCATGTTATAAGCCATCAATACTTTTTCAGGATCTTCATACTTTTCAAATAGGTTTCGTAGTATGTAAATTCCCGATCTGATATTTTGGTAGGGATCAAGAAAATCTGTAACCCCAATTTTTTCTGTAAGCCATTCATGGTTGATAGTGTTAATCTGCATTAACCCATAATCATTGGTTGAACTAATTACATCAACTTGATAGGTGCTTTCTGCTTCAATCAATCCCATTACAAACGCATAATCTATGTTGTAACCATAAGATAAGCAGTAAATAAATTCTTGAAGTTCTTCATCCATTTCAATTTCAAGGGGAATGAATCCAAGTTCAGCACCACTTGTCCATTCTTTAGTCAAACCCCAACTGAATGTTTTTCCATCAATAGTTCCATAAGGTTCAACTTCACTAAAATGTACCAGTGTTCCAACAACTTCATTTGTGTCAGCTTTTCTAAGTTTACCTATACTAAAACCACTTAAAAATCCTATTGCCAAAACAATTACCCATGAAATCATGATGTTCCTAAATCTCTTATTTCTTTTGGATATATTCCTTGAATAGTTCATCTGTATAGTCCTTTCTCATTTCTAAAGTTTGAAGAATGTCTTCTTCAATACTTCCTTTACATATCAGCAGATAATACAAACAATTATTGTTCTGTCCTATCCTGTGAATCCTCTTCTTACTTTGTTCAAATAATTCACTTTTTTCAGTAAGGGTGAAGTAAATAATCTTGTTTGATTTTTGAAGGTTCAAACCCATTGCCCCTGCTTGATACTGAATTAAAGTAATTGAATTATTTTCATTTTCATAATTAGTTAGATCTTTAACTTGACCATTTACTTCTGAAATAGGTCTGTCCAACTTTTGGGCAATCTTTCTTAATGCTGCAAGTTCTTCATTGAAGTTATAAAATACAATCAATCTATCCTGTGTACTAGATGCCAGGTCTTCAAAAGCTTTCAACTTGTCCTTGTTGTATTGACCACAAAGCATCCTGGAATATAACCTTTTAGTTAATGTAGTATCACCGATCAATTCAACATTGTTTGAAGTATTTGATTTACCATAAAAATCATTGTCATCTTTGAATTCAGTCAGGTTCTTTGTGTCTATGGTGATAATTGAAGTCCTTTGAAACTTCCTATATTCCTTTGTTGTAGGTATATTTATAGTAATGAAGGTTTGTTCAGGAAGATCAACCACTTCATCAGTCTTCATGAATATTGCACCATGATCACGAAGCTTTTGTTTCAACCTATCAATATTTTTATAAGGTTCATCTTTATCAACAATCTTCATTGGAAACCCACCAACTTCAATCTTCTTCCAGTTCACATATTGCTTGTTATATAAGTCATTACTGATATTCCACCCAAGTAAATTAATTTGTGACCATAGGTTTTCATATTTTCCTGATGTTGGTGTTCCTGAAAGAAGTATCACATTATCAGGTTTCATTTGAAGAATAAATTTTGACCTTTTAGCCTTTTCATTCTGAATCATTGAACTTTCATCCAACATCAGAGTGTAATTCTCTAATTGAAGGAAGAACTTTCTTCTGAATATCAGATCATAATTTATGATTCCAACCAATGGGAATGGTGGTTTATTTTCCACATGGTGCTTGAATGATTGAAGTTCATTTTTATCTGTCAAGTTATACACCCAAACTTTGTAATATGTTTTGAAGTGATCAATCCATGTTTGAATTAACGACTTCTGACAAACTACAAGATTGATGTGTTCATCAAGCTGCTTCATTTTTTCAGAACCAACAAATGTTTTTCCAAGACCCATGTCCAGATAATAAGCAACCCTATTAAATTTTTCAGTTTCTTTTAAAGATTGTTCCTGGTGTGGGTACAATTGGATCATTTGTCATCACCTTTCAAGTAAAATGGTTCTTCTCTCAATCTCACTGGTAAAATCATTAATTCTTCATCATCTTTATAAAAGTAAGTGGGTGAAACCCCTTTTGTTCCACGTATTTCAATGTTTTCTTCATACAAGTCAATCAAATCAACATAAATCTTATTAAGGAAGATATAATCTTTTTCACCTTTGAATATAGAAAATAATTCTTTATCTGTTTGGTGAATTAAGTTAGTAAAATAAATTGATTTTGCATCTTTACCTTTAAGAAGATCAAGCCATCTATTTATTTCATCTTCTGTCATTTCGTTTATGTGATTGTGTCTATTTTGAATACCTTGATCTTCATTTGGTACTGTTCCAAGTAATGATATTAATTTTGTTAATGCACTTCCTTTAATGTCTTGATTAGTTTTCAAGATAAAGTGATCAGATAAAATATAATCATGATGATTTTTCTTGATCCATGCAGTATATCCAACATTTTTCAAAGCTTTTGATAATTTAGTAAGTCTAATCATTGATTTTTCACATCCATTCACATATAATTTAGGCAAGTATATTTTTCCATTTGCACCATTGGAAACTGCAATTTCCTTGGTGCTTTTCTTTTTATCCACCAATATATTCATTAAGAAGTTTTGGTGAAATATGATAACTAAACCTTGATGAAAGTTTTACTGCTGTTCCAAATGGTAATCTATTTCTTTGAAGTCCAACTCTAATGAATTGTTCTGATTTACCAAGCTTTTCTGCTGCAATTTTTACTGGAACATTCTTAAAACCATTTATATCAGTTGTTGGATCACTGCAACTTGTCAATCCGTTTAAGAAAGCAACTGAATATTCAAGTGCATCTGCAATTTTTTCTTTTCTTTTTTCATTTGGTTCATTCTTTCCTGATAAATATTGACTAATTGAAGATTTACCAATTCCAGTTAAAGCTGAAAGATCTGTTTGTGACATATTTCTTTCATCCATTGCCTTTTTCAAATTAGCTGCAAAACTCATACTTAACCATCCTTTCTATTTCATTTTGTTATTGTTGTAAGGTCTTTTAACATGAAGGTTGTATTTTCCATCTTCTTCAAAGGATTCAACAACCTTTATACCTTTTGTCTTGTTAATAAAGTCCTGTCTTTCCTCTGCTGAATCAAACTGAATTATCTGTTCGATCCATGCAAACAAGATTTTTTTCATTACATCATCCTTTCTTAATCAAAATCTTCTTGAAGTTCAAGAATTTCAATAATTTTTTTCTTCTGATGCTCTGCTTTTCTGTTACCATTTAGAATGTCATATAAATAAGTTAGACTTATTCCAATAGCATCAGCCAAGTCAGTAAGTTTCATATCCCTGTCAATCAATGCCTTTCTTACTGTCTTTTCAAACTCATTCATTAATTCTTTGCACCCCTTTCTAACATTTTGTCGAATAAAGAAAGATTATTTGTTGAAATAATTCAGCAAAATTCATTGACAAACTACTGAAAATAATCTATTATAATAGTATCTCACTACAATTATAAAGAAAGTATTCAGTGGTGTTCTTGATTTGCTGAATTATTTCAGCTATAATTATATTATACTGATTTAATTCAGTATGTCAATAGTTTTTGCTGAATATTTTCAGAAATATTTTTTAAGGAGGGCAAAGCTATGAACATACTGGAAAAAATTCAGTTGTTATGTGAAGAAAAAAATATAACAGTATCAAAACTTGAAACAGAACTTGATTTTGGAAGGGGAACATTATACAAGTGGAATAAAAGTTCACCAAGCACTGATAAATTATCTAAGGTTGCAGATTATTTTCATGTTTCAGTTGATTGGTTACTTGGTAAAACAAAGTTCAGATGTATTCCTGATGAAAAGAAACTTGCATTGGATGTTGAAAGATATGAAGATTTTTCAAATAGGGATAAAAAAGATATTGCTACCACAATGAATTTCTTATTGGAACAACTTGATAGTAATCAAGAAGCTTTAATGTTTGATGGTGAAATTTTAGATGATGAAACGAGGGAACTTTTGAAAGCAAGTCTTTTGAATAGTTTGAAGATGGGGAAGATGATTGCAAAGAAATATACTCCAAACAAGTATAAGAAATAACATTTAAGAGGGGGTATATTGATATGAAGGAGATTATTTCAAAGTTAATTAAAAAGCATAAGACAAGAAATCCTTATGATATTGCTGATAATCTTGGAATTATTGTTTTGTTTGAAGATCTTGGAAGTATCAATGGATATTACAACACTGCATTTAGACAAAAATTCATCCATATCAACTGTAACCTTCCTGATTATAAAAAATTATTCACTGCTGCCCATGAACTTGGTCATGCTTTATTACACCCAAAGTCAAACACCCCTTTTTTAAGGGAAAAGACTTATTTATCAGTCAATAAACTTGAAATTGAAGCAAATAAATTTGCTGTGAATTTACTTATTAGTGATGAAGACTTGAAAGAATATAAGGAATTAACTACTGGTCAACTTGCAATGATTTATGGATTTCATGAAGAACTGATCCAATTAAGAATAGATCAAGACGTGATGGTTCAAGATGGTTCAAGATGGATTAACATACCTTGAACCGATTGAAAGAGTTATCCCACAAGGGTTTGACTGTGTTCAGTTCAAGAAGTTCAAGATTACTATAAGTTATTAAGTAATTAAGTTAAAATAATAAAAAAAAAATTATAAAAATATAATACCCTAAAAATAAAGAATATAGAGAGAACAACCT